>JAABUO010001896.1_pt1 | contig 26263 bp, 33 predicted proteins | sample 5559291 | NCBI WGS metagenome assembly JAABUO01 (sample SAMN10711878, study PRJNA513372) | rock metagenome | isolation source: Antarctica rocks | place: Antarctica: Victoria Land, Finger Mt sud
TGCAACTTTAACAAGACCTGAAGAAGATTCAATAAGTACGGCTGTATCGACATGCAACAAACATCACCTCTATCTGCTACGCATACAGTGTTTGGCGCAGCATGCTCGCTTTGGAGTATCTTTCCACCATTGCTTTTAACAATCTGTTCAAGCTCGGCCTTTGTCTTTCTCGGCTTCAAGGATTCACTCATAATATCTGCGCTCTTGTTAGCCTTACTTACCTAGTAAATTATCCTTCACAACATACAAAAATCCAGGCCATCAAACACATTCGTGGCTGGCCCACCATAAGGCGAAGTAAGGCTTTCTTCGTTGCCAGCTACAGTGAGAGGCTTCTTGCGAGTCGTTGCCACTTTCCTCCTTTTTCTATGATCGTCAACTTGAAACTGCTTTTCCTTATGTTCAGTCTCTACGTTCTTTTGCAGCGCCAAGAAACCAGAAATCGACAGAGCATCTTTCCAATTACGGTCAGTCCGAAGCATCTTGAATCTTGGAAATCGAAGAGTAGTCCCCATTTTGAATTGATCGGTCACTGCTACGGATGCCGCCTTGACCGACACTACAACTGACTCATCCGGTCTGATCCATTCATCTGGTTGTTCGTATTGCAGCTCACCACCTGCAAGCTCAATATACTCTGTGGGGGGGTGTTTCCGATCCCATTTCTTCCATTTGCCTTCAGTGTGATGGCGTACTTCTGCGTAATCAGCCGCTGTGAAGCCACCTCCCACCTTGAAGAATGAAAAGAATTTCATAGGGTTTGCTCCTTGCTGAACTTGGTTCTCGTCGACTCTCAGCCCACACAAGAAACTTGACAAGCGACCTCCTCGATGACCTGAGCCATAGTAGCCACCTATAACAACGCAGTCTAGGGATTCACCATACTCAGTCATATATTCAGGTTTGACTTTCATCCAGTCATCGTTCCGGTCATTTAGACGGTATGGAGACCGTGGGTTCTTGAGCACCAAGCCCTCGGAAGCTTCCAGTACGACCTGACGAAGTAGCTTCTCTACATCAGCTGCACTTGTGGCTTCTTCGTAAGTATGCACCTCCATCCTTCGATGAATTGATCTGACACTTGCTGCCAGAGCTCTCCTACGGTCTCGAAGTGTCCAATTGGTGAGTGCTTTTCCATTCAAGTATAGAAGATCAAAGACCCTGTACAGTGGCCTTGGGCCATCAGAGTGCGGATTCTTCTGCTCAGCTAGAGCGGCGGTTTTAAGAGTGCCAAATGGCACCATCGCGTCTTCTTTTGGGTCCCAAGTAATCATTTCGCCGTCGAGTATAACGTTATCTACACCTTCATGAAATGCATCTTTGATATGTCTGGTCAATGCGGACTTATTATCCACGAATCCATTTCCGTAAAGGTAAGTATAATCCTTGGCCTTCCTAGACCAAAAGACAAACGTCTTACCTCCTGGAACACTATCGTCGTTGATCATGTGAAGTTGCATTCTCTCTCCGTCGAGTTTCTCCTCGATCCAAAATACAGGATCATCTTCCGTAGGCCTCATCCTTTGAATCATCTTATCAAATGAGTTCATTTGAAATTGTGCAAGCTGCGGTTGAAAGCATTGCATTAAAGTGATACCTCGATCGTCACCTTCGAGACGAACAGAAGGGTCATACAACTCCCAGCAGACACGACGTAGATTAGACGATATGTTGAATAAGCTTTCCGCGTCTGGGTGCCAAATACTGAAGAGTGTTTTCTCTGTTGCACCGACTTTCATCTGTCGTAGAATCACACGTATAAGCCACATCATCTCCTCGGCGTTCATTTTTACATAGAATTGTTCAAAAATCGGTTGTTGGTCTTCCTCCTTCTGCGCTATCGAGAGCTTGTCGAGAAGCGTGTTGACCTCACTAATAGTCATATTTCCAACTTGTGTCCGCATAGGGCGCTTAGAGATGACCTCGAAACAACGCCCGGCAAAGTCTCCTGCCATTTTACTTGCGGCACTTTGTCCGGGCTGTTTCCAATTCAGAAGATTATACCCGTCGTCTGAATCTTTGTTGATCTTCATGACTTTGATGAGAAGCTTCCCAATAGTCTTTTCTTTCAAGCCATACATTGCCCGATCTCGATCTTTTTCTGGTATCATAAGTCGGAACGCAGGGTAGATGTCGTTTCCAACCTCCTTCCGCCATCTTGATATGAAGCGCTCTACGATGTTCCGCCGTATTTCATGAGGGTTTTGGCTTGACGGCCCATGAGGTCCTAGTTTTTTTCTAGCCGTAACCGGTCCTGTTGGCTTTTTCTTGTTGTCGTTGAGAGGGTTAAAAAGAGTCAAGAAAAGGTCATGGAAAGGCAGAGTTTTGGAGTGATTACGAGGTCTGTTTGGATACCTGGCCAGGTCATTAGAAAGAAACAGCCATGAATCAATGATTAAATCACTCATACTTCTCATCGAGCTCTTGCTCTATCGACAACTGTTGCTCACCTTGACCGCTTCCGGCATCGGTCATGCTTGAGTCTTCCATAACTCCAGTATCAATTCAGTATAAGAATACGGGATTTGTAGAATCCTTGTTGGAGTTCAATGAAGCTAATAGCGACAAAGGGCTGGCATGAGACACCTCCAGGTGCTCTGGAGCAATAAGCAACCCAGTCAATAAGGTAGTGAGTGACCAAAGCAACGTGACGTTTGACACGAAGGTTTTATCGATAAGCCCTACAAGGCGACATCTGCCTCACGTATACACGTGACCCAGGCTAGCCAATGTGTCAGAGTTCGACTCGCTTGATCGAGCGTGTGCTACACGTCGTGTGAGGGTGACTCATATAAAAGCCAACAATATCAAGCACCGCCAAGAAGCGATGATTAGAAGACTTGGCTTTAAGTGTCTCCGGAAATAATGGCCGGAAATGGGTTTGTAAACCTTCCATCCAGGTTCCAGCGTGGGAGATGTTTATCGCACAGTTTGTATGACTATCACTATCTTCCTAGCCCTATCAGGGCCATGTTGGACAGATAAATTAGACTTGGAGTGTACAGCACATCCAGAATTCCCCTGTTGGTGGAACTTGTCATGCTACGGTTATCATGAAGCAAATAGATCCAACAATGGAATCCATTACCCCTCCTGTTGCTGGTGAACACGACGGGAGATTGCTATAGGTCCACATGGACTTCTTTAATAGGTCTCGCACCTCTTCCACTCTTTGTTCCTTGCGCGTTCCTTCTAGCTTCTGTTCCTTATGTCAAGTCTGACCTTCCTCGGCTTTGAGCAAGAAAGAAAATCTATTACATTGCTGAGAGGCTAATGTGTCTGATCTATCTGGTTGCCGGGTTGTTTTACTTTTATATTCTCGTTTCAGCTGCAGGATTGACTACAAGCGATTTCGCAATCTCTCAATGTTCAATAAGCTCGTTACCGAGACCTTTACCTCGTTTGGAAGATATCAGCATCGAAGAGATACATGCTCTCTTCGAAAATGGCTCCCTTGCCAGTTTTGATCTCGTACATGCAAGTCCATTCCCTGCGAAATTTTGAGATTCCCAGGCCTGATTGACAAAGGCCTTCATTGAGCGAACGAATCAAGTCAACCATCGTCTTTGTGCTGTCAGTGAGATCAATCCGGATGCATTGGTTACCGCCCAAAACTTGGATGCAGAGCGGGCTGCTGGACGAATACGAGGGTTAGCACAATTCGTACGAGTAGTAAGCTTATCAAATGATGCTGATGTAAAACAGACCACTTCATGGGATACCAATATTGGTCAAAGTACGTTCCTCCCAGGTGGCCTCTTGAGTAGATTTTGCTAAAGAAGAACAGGATAACATTGCGACTCAAGACAAGATGAACAATACAGGTGATAATATTGAATTAACAAATATCAAAGAATTAGCTAACTCAAGCAGCCGGCTCCTTTGCTCTTCTAGGAGCCACAGTCTCTCGCGAAGCAACAGTCGTAACAAAACTCCGTGACGCCGGAGCCATCATCCTCGGCAAAGCCACCATGGGCGAATGGGCACAAATGCGATCCCGCAAAGCCAGTTCTTCCCATGGGTGGGGTGCCTACGGTGGCCAAACGTTCGGGGCGTACTACTCTCTACAGGATCCCCACGGTAGCTCCAGCGGCAGCGCAGTCGCAGTATCAGTAGGTCTTGCATTAGGATCAGTAGCAACCGAAACGAGCGGTAGTATCGTTAACCCAGCTGAGCGAAACAACGTAGTGGGAATTAAGCCAACTCTCGGCTTAACATCCCGAAGCATGGTCATCCCTATCAGTCTTCGCCAGGACAGTGTAGGACCTATTGCCCAAACCGTGAAAGACGCTGCTTATCTCCTTACGGCCATGGCCGGAAAGGACAAATTCGACAATTGGACCTTCGCTCAACCGTTCGAAGAGCCCCCTGACTATGTCAAAGCATGCAAACCCTCCGCCCTTGAAGGCGCTCGCGTCGGTGTCCCACGCAACGGAATCAACTACTTCCTCAACAACACCACAGCCCCCATCATGTCCGCTTTCGAAGGCGCCCTCCAACTCATCGGCAACGCTGGAGCCACAATCACAGACCCAGCCGACTTCCCCTCCTTTGACTTCCCCGCATTCAGCCGCAACGCCAGCATCGTCCTAGGCACCGACTTCGTCGCCGGACTTTCTGATTACCTATCTACTCTAGAGTCAAACCCCAACAGCGTCCACAACCTCCACGACATCACTCACTTCACCAAAAATGACCCGCGCGAGGAATACCCTGACCGCGACACCTACGTCTGGGACCGCGAACTCGCTCGCAACATTACCAACACCTCGCGCGAATCCTTTGAGGCGTACCAGGCCAACCTCCGCATGGCAGAAGAACAAGGCGTTCTCGGTGCCCTAGATAAGTACAACCTCGATGCCCTGATCATGCCCACGTTCGCATCTTTTCATCTCCCGGCTATAGCGGGATTACCGGTCATTACTGTTCCTTTGGGCTTTTATCCGGCTGAAACGCCGGTTATGATGAACGCAAAAGGAACGATGGTTATGATAGGGCCAGGGGTGCCGTTTGGGATTGCGTTTCTAGGGAGGAGATGGAGTGAGGAGCTGTTGGTGGGGTTGGCGTATGCGTTTGAGCAGAGAATGGGGGCGAGGAAGGCAGGAAAACCTCTGATTTCTCCCTCCTTTGAGTTGGAGGACCTGAGGCCGGTGGAGACCAGAATGACGCACACGGTGCCAGAGTCGTCTGCGCAAGAAGATCTGATGAAGCAGTCCTTTCCAGAACAAAAGATCCGAAATCCCACCAACGGATATTCCATGATGCGGCAATGGACGTTGTCGGCGCTGGGATTTCTCACCCTTCTTGAAGATCCATCGTGACACGTAAGCCATGTTCCCCGGAGTTGCGGCATTCGAATACACCTTTTGGGACACGATTTTCCTTTCCATTTTGACGAGCACAGATTTTCTGGGGAGTTGCGGGCATTCGTAGTGCGCATTTTTACAAAGATACCCGGACTTTGCTTTTGATACCATGGCAGAGATGAGAAGAGCAAGATTTCCTTCCTTGATAGACTAGACTCGACAGCTTTCTTGAGAATGTACTTAGGGGTCCTGCTATTCTTAAATCATCACATGCTGAGAGAGTTAGTTAAATGGATAATTCGATTCCTATTGGCGCTGGTGCAGTAGTGCACTAATACAGTAGTATTTTTCCTTTTGATTTATCACCATCACACCTGATACTCTATCCACTTAATATCCATCTTCCCATCAACAAACCACTCCCTCCCTACTTTCATCCTCCCTTCTCCATCTCCCTCTTCCATCATCACTTCACCACTTCCCCGTCTCTCGACCCACAGACCGATCACAAAGCATCCAAAACACACTAACAGAAAACGTCTCACGATGTATTTTCCTATCAAGTAGACTCCTCTTCCAACATTCTTTTATTTATCTCTCATCTATTCATCTCTTCGGTCCCCCCCATCTCACCAGGACTCACCTCACTCATACCAATCCACTTCAAACCACACAACACCCAATACAACAAGAATAGTACCAACGCAACTAGTATCAACGTATCGAGCATCGAGCGAAAAAAGAATAAAAAAGAATAAAAATGTCAAAGTCGATGTTTTGCGCGATGGGGGTAATGCAGAACCGCTGTGTAAAGAGATGTATGCGTATTGTAGTTTTATGTTGGGGTATACCTCCTTTTCCCTTTCCCTTTCCCTTTCCCTTTCCCTTTCCACCCTTCTCTTTCTTTCTCCCCTCTTCATCACCCCATCACTTCATCAGGCCCTCCCCTCCCCCCGAAAAACCGGAATTATACCAGACCAAACCAAATAACCCCTATCCCACACATATCTGGGGGAAGAATGAACAGTACACAATGCAGAATCTATTGTTCTGCAGGCGATGGAGGTTGTGTGTTTCGAGGAAGGGGAAGAAAGGGAAGGGGTTCTGTAACAATTTTGGAATTGGAAGGAGGAGTTTTGCTGAAGGGAAGAAAGAAGGGGAAGACGGTGGGTTTTGCTGGTTTGTTTAGACATGGAGGTAAAAGCAATCACGATTTTATTTCTCGAACGATGGGTACGCAGGTGGAGGCGTCGGACACGGGATTATCCAAAACTATGCACCATTACACAGCAAGCCGCAAGCGTGCATATCCAAAGACCAGGCAAAAGCGGTTGTTGACTCCGTAAATAATATTTGCTTTAGGATTTTGCTCTAGGTGTGTTGCTCTAGTCTCTCCTCTAGAAGTATTTAAGGGATTTATACAAGCGTGGAAGGAAATGGGGAAAAGGGAGTATATACAGGAGCGTTGAAGTCGTCAAAAACAAACTTGGTACCAACGAGACGGTGCACAAGGCCACAATAACGCCTCGTTTCCTCCATCACGTAGTCGCGTACAAACAGAAAGGTGCTCAATACATTCACCATACGCCGATTCGTTCATGGATCATTGACGCTGAAGAAGGAACATCAAAAACCATACCAACATAAGCTCACGCTGTCGCCGGAAACGTTCGCTGAAACGCGATGTTGTTCTAGAAATACGACAACCACGTATTCCCCATTTCCCCTACACAACCAGCCCCACCCATCTCCTCGGTACCCCCTCCATCCCCACCTCCAGCTCCGCTGGCTTCGCCACCTGCCTAGCAGGTAACCACAGCCTCGCTCTCCCCGGAGCCGTATCGCTCAATTTCCCCACCTTACGCATATTCATTTCCAACACAATGACCCTTAGAAAATCGCTATTTTCTCGTGGTTCTCTTTGCCTTGTAGAGTTGGGGAAGCATGGATCTGCTTCACTGCTTAAAGATTTTGAGACGAAAACCGAAGGAGAGGACGATTTCTTAGATGGGTTTGCGACTCTTTGGTAGGTTTGAAGCTGGATTGAGGCGCTGCAGCTGGTAGTTGTCACATGGTCGTGGTGGATGTGTAGTTCGGCGGGTGAGACGGTAAAGGGGTTAAGATATCTTCGCACGGCAGGATCGGGGAGGTCGACTGACGGGCGGGGTCGCCTTTCGTCTGTGAATTGTGGGCCAATCAAGAGTAACGCACGAGCGAGGTAATCCTCGCGTTGCACTGGCGCGGTAAAGTTGGAGAAGGAACGTGCGGCGGACTTGAGCAGTCGGAGGGAGGCTGTGAGGTTGGACTTGAAGGAGGATCTCGGGTTTGGCAATGTGACCTCCGGCATGAGGAGGTCGGCATCACTTGGGGTTGGATGTGGCGTAGATTCCATCTCTACCGGTAGTGGTAGTAGCGGGTGATTCAGAACACAGTCTTCGGCCATTGAAAAAGATAGAGTCTTCTGTTTCTTCTCGCTACCACTGCGTGTCCGTATCGTTATGCCAGGTGTCGAAGGGTTGCTTGCTGAACAAGTCGATTCCGCGTCGGTATCAAGTGATGGCATAGATTCACTCGATAACGATCGTACGGACGACAAAGGACCGGTTGTCATATCACTACCAACACTCATATCCTCCGGATCTAGCTCATTCGGTAGACTTTGGAGCACACCCCAGGTTCGCGGGCTAGACATTGACATTGCATGTCTACCCACTGAGGTCCTCCTGTCCTTCGTAAAACCATGTGCGCCTCGGTGAGCAATCCTACGACGATGCTGATGGGTTTCGTATCTCGACTCCGGCAGTGATGTCATCGCAAGCAAGGCCGCCACCGAGGAAGGTATTGACTGCGGATCATGAGGTGTCTCGCTATCATCTGGTGTGACTGAAATCCTAGAGGCAGCATCTTTGCTCCTCCGCTGCCCGCCATTCTGGGTACGGGTAGGAATCACCACCGGCGCAGAAGGCGTAGCCATAGACGCTTGTAGCATATTCAAGGTTTTCGCCGGCCCTTTCGACACCTCCTTGCGCTGTGATTTCTTAGGCACCCGCTCCATTCCTTGTATCTCCATGCTTTTTTTGGCTTTTAGTTTACGTGACGTCGGCGGAGAGGAATACTGATAAGCCCGGGGCACCAGCATGACAAAGCGTAGGATTCAGGCACAGGAAGATTCATAGAGGGATGGTGTTTGCTGCAAATATTTTCAAGGTGTAGTCAGCAGAGGAAGCGAAGACGCTGACAGTGGGCACGGTGGGTCTTCTCGAAATGATTCCGATGGGCAGGAGCCATCGATGTAAGGGCGATTTAGGTGGGGCTGAGAAATTACATCTTCAGCCTCGAACTGGCAGCAAACGAGATTTGCTGTGATCGCATGATGAAGAAGAAGGGAAGATGAAGGGACGGGACGAGGCAGCAAGGTGATGAAGGAGAAGAAGAAGAAGGATGAAGTAATAATCGGTGGCATTGAGTTGTCGCGCACGGACATGATTGTTGGATTGTTAGACGGCGTGAAAGGCCAGAGCTGTAAGAATGGGTCATTTGCGGCAGGTTCCCGGATGAGAGATAAGGGCACACGACTGTGCAGTAAAAATACTTCTACAGTCTTGCAGTGCCAAGGGTGCCGCCAATCTAGTTGAACTACCTGACTGTGCCCGGTTGATATGTCACCTACAAAGTACAATGTATTCCGTACACCCCTCCGATCTCATACATACATCATCCCAAACAAAAAAGAAAGAAAAAACCACGACACTCTTAGATATTTTAAACGACGCTCTCCATCTTCCAAGCCGTGTCTGGCGTTGAATCTTCTGCAGTCGACCTAGAAAATGCGATGCCGCTCGGAAGCATCTCCGGCAAGCTGTAGGATTTACTTCCGTCGCAAATCCTCCCAATCATCTCTTTCGAGGGCTGCCGCCTAATCAACATGCCAGAGAGGGTTTGACACAGTCTTGAATCTTCCACTACCTTGGTGCAAAGATCTGAAAGTGGAAGTTCTATTCCAACTTACGGACCGCTATCACCCTTGCTAAGGTGTGGGGTCGGAGCCGTCAGGCATTTGGGAGCTTTTCTTGTACACGAAAGCATGGGATGATTTGCAGCACTCAAAGATAATGTTATAACAGACCGAGTTCGCTGACGCAAATTCATATTTCCGCTTGCGTGGAACGCCAAGTCGCCGCCACGATGCAACTTTTACTTTTGTCAATAAATCATTCTCCATCTTTTCTGACCCGCAAATGGGTAAATGATGCCCGCCGCGGATTGGAAATCTGTACTTCAGGCGAAAAGAAATGTGTCAACAGAATTGACCGCCATCTAGGCGAGTTTCCACTCAAAATGATGTTTTCCCGTCTGCGGCAATCCAGCGCCTTCCGACTTCAAGTCAAACATGTGCTTCCCAAAGTAATCCAGCTCAGCTTCATAAAACGACGTCGGCAGCACGGTGTTGGATGCATATTTCATGTATTCCAATGTCGCGCTTAAGCAGGGTATCACCGCGTTGACCTCTGTCCCCTTGGTTACCACTCGCTTCAGCGGTTCGAACGCCTTGTTCAACTCGTCTCCGAACTTTTCCTCGAACAGCAAATTCCAATTGTCGTCTTCGGCATGTTGGTGCTTGAAGTGATCCTCAAGCATGTCGGCCAGGAAGTCCCACTGGATGATGCACCCAGCGCGCCATATTTGAATAACCGTGCTCATGTTGATTTCCCACTTGTTTTCCCTGTCGGCCCTCTCAATGATATTGACACCCTGGATATACGAACACAGACATGCTTCGTACACCGCCAGTCGCAGATCCTCGAGGAAAGCCTTTCGCTCCTGGGCAGAGTGGGCGATCTTCTCTTGAGGGTAGTGACCGTGAACAGTTTTCCTCGCCTTAACGCGCTGTGCTCTGTCGGCTGAAGCAATTCTTATGTAATGAGCCGAAGTTAACGAGGGACTTGGAACATGTAGCCGTACTGCTTCGGCGTTACTCCAAATACCGGTGCCTTCAGTACCATCGACATCTTGGACGACTTTATCCTGAACAACACCAAGGACGTGCTTGCCCTCCTTGTCCCTTTGCTGACAGATCGAGATACCAATGTCCACGAGGAAGGTTCCTCGCAGCTCGCCATCTTTATTCCACCTCGCAAACTCCTCTCCAATCTCATCATAACCAATGCCCAAACAGACATTCATTACTTGCCACGCCTCGGAGATAGCGCTCATCATTCCATGTTCAATGCCATTATGGATCATTTTTACATAATGACCTGCACCACCAGCTCCCACATAGCCAACGCACGGTCTTTCTTTTTTGTCTTTAGCGCAGACTTTTCGAAGCATAGGTAGGACCATATTCACGGCTATTTCTTCGCCTCCGGGACACATTGATGGGCTAGTTACATGTTAATTGAACTTATTTATTTGTGGGCTGCAACTCGAACATACCCTCTTCGTGCAGCTTGGTACCCTCCACTGACACTAACAAAACCTGAGTCAAAACCAGCTGATAGTTATGGATTCGTACCCACACCTACCCCATCCCAACATAATACACTCCCTGTGTGAGCAACTTCCCCTGTCTCCTCTGCGTATTCTCCCAATTCTCATTACTAGCATCAATGATAATATCTCCCCTGTCGAGATACTCATGCAACCCTTCCGCAACCGTATCGCCCACCGTCCCATGCGGTAGCGAAAAAAAGAAAACCTTGGGCGACCCTAACGAGGCGCATAGATCTTTGTAGTCAGTGTGCTTTTCTAGTTTGCCGCCCAAGCCTTGCTTTTCACCACTGGCGATTAGATTATCGACAGTTTCCTCCGAGGGATCTTGAAGGGAGACGGTGATGCCGTGTTCAGCGAGGAGGAGGGCCATACCTCCTCCCATGCTGCCACAGCCGATCCTTTACTCCGCTTAGAGTTTTCTTCTTTTTGGATTGTGAAGCTGAACATACATGGCAACCTGTAAACATGAGTAAGATGGGTTTCCTAATTGAGGATAGGCTGCTAGTTACCCTTTTGATTTCTGATCTATGAGCCATGATGCCGAGGTGCTACAAACTTCAGTCACTACACCTTAAGGATTATGTAAAGGATGTTTATCTGTGACTATTGTTGCGAAGTGCAATTGAAGTTCTAGAAGCTACGTTCTGCTTTGTTGATGTTTGGCGACGTCATTCACCGGGATACCTATTAAGGTACCCTCTAGTTCCACCCATCCAAGTAGATATCGGTCACTGACAGCGGGCACTTCCATCAACATGAAATGTCGTTTCTGCGGAATAATGCGCTGAACTACGTGTTACTCCTATTTTCTGTTCAGAGTATCTGTTAACGCTGAATGATTTCGAATGAGTAAATTCATTGATGTCTTCTTATCTAAATGTATACATACCACCAGATTCAATTCTGCCTGCTTGTTACGGAGTGTTGCTTAATTCTTCGTCGTTTAAAAGATTTTGAAGACGAAACATTTGAACTTTTGGTCGACAGTAAATTATGGTAGTCGAAATGGCGGCTGATTTCAATCGATCCATCGGCTTGAAAAGCCAAAGACTTTGTTTCTGGGACTTATCCGGTTATTTTCGCCCATTGATGGTATTTCGCCTAGAAATAAATCTGTTGACCCGAGTCCTCTAATTTGTAAACGTGATGAAGCAGCAATGATCATTCAGTATCGCTCAATGAGCCAATTTCTCCTTTTCCCCGCTGCCATTGCCTGAAGCATCTCGCACTCGGCTTTCTTAACAGTCAAATACGTATCTATAACTGCGCCGCCCATGATATCTCTCAGCTGAGTATCATGTCTCAGGCAATCCAAAGCCTCGTCTATACTCTGCGGCAGACGTTCGGAAATCCCAAAATCGGTTTTCTCTTCTTCTGTCAATGCCGCTGGATCTTTCGTACAGTCCTTCATAGTCAGTACTTCCTTGTCCAAGATGCCTTGCAATCCTGCGCCAATTATAGCGCTTAAAGCGAGGTAAGGGTTCGCCAGACCATCCATACATTTCAGCTCCCAATGCGAATCCTCGATCTTTCGTAACGGTGCCTCACGATTTTGGCTCCCATAAGCGACCCAAGTTCCTCCAGCCCATACACTGTCGCCCGCCCTTTCATAGCTTGCAGCATTGGAGTATGTGAAGGCCGCGATTGCTCGTAAGTGCTTCAGGACCCCAGCATAGAACATCTCATATTGATGAAGCGGTGTCATTGACATGTGCACGTGGGCACCTGACCCGGCTGCGGAGGGGTATGCCTTCGGAACTAGAGTGGCCCTCTTGGAAAAACTTCTTGCAATCGTATGAATAATCCCTCGAGCGACAAGTAGCGTATCTACTGCTTGCAGAGGTGGCGATGGACTCAGTATAAACTCCCACTGGCCTGGTGCGCTCTCAGGATGTAATTGCTCCACTTCAATACCTGATCTGGACAAAGTGGACACTATTATGCTCACAAAGGTCGTCATTTGCGTATCCTGAAGAGCTCTCGCTCCTGACCAGGTATGGCCGTCGCGGGCCGGCTCTTCATCGTAATGGAATTGGCCTTCCACGAGTTTCTGATCCATGAATACCACCTCAACCTCGAATCCTATTAAAAATGATGTTCCCCGGATTGCAGACTTCTCTACGATATTCCGCAAAACTGTTCTCGGGCAAATCGGTACTGCTTCCCCTCCACTCTTCTCACGGAACTCGCACTGCACCACTGCTTCCCCTGTTGTAGCGCCTATCCGTAGACTATCAAAGTCCGGGTAAAGGGTATACTCTCCAACGGCTGTGAACCCAGGACACATTGCATCCTGCTGCAACAGTCCGAGCACCGCTTTGGTAATGCCAATAAGTTTTCCTTCCTTAAATCGCTTGATAGCTTGCTTCTTAGGCAAGACGCGGACTCGCAAAGTAGCCGTATAATCTAGCCATTGAAGAAAGATATAATCAATAGAACGTTCAGGGTGAGCAATGAACTCCAAGAACTTTTCCAAGCCCTCAATTTTAGGATTATTGATCTGTTGCGGCCCCACTTCAGGCGACGTCAATGAAGCCGTTGGCTCCAAGGATAGGTTGAGCTTGTACAAACGGTTTGAAGTGTGGAAAAGAAGGTCTTGCACAATTTTGACTGCTTGATTGGGGCTCAAAATGCCGCGCAGCACGTATTCACAGAAGACCTGCAATAATGACACTCACTGTGAGCTTTAAAGAATCAAAGCATGCATTGCAAGAAGTACATCAGAGAAGGCCGGGGGGCAAGAAGAGAGTCAGAAGATTCCGAACTTCTCGTCTTGCCTTTGGACGCTAAAAGGAAAATCAAGACAGGAATTACATGAAAGGTATACTCACGTGCTCCATTGCTTCTCGCACCTGGATTACCGCTAGTAAATATGTTTCAGGAAACCAGTGCCCGTCGGTGCTCCATGTCAGTTTTTCTGACGGGCAGAGCTCCAACGCTTCCCTAACAACATTCTCCTGCCCCTCTTGGCTCACCATGGGAAAGACCTCTCCAATGTCCAAGTAGACATTCTCATACGTGCTTGCTAGATAACCTGCTTCTTTTGTAAAAGGGTAGCTTGCGTGAAGCAGTACGATAGGTAGAGAAGGGTACATTTCTATGAAGGGTTGGAGATGAGAAGGGGAGCTGAATCTAAGACGGATATCATTATCGCCAAGCCCTGTATGAAACTGAAGCGGCTTTTTCGAAGCGCTATTTTCGATCAAGCGAGCTGCCAAATGGACCAGAAACGGGCTCAGGACTTCGTCTTCCATTCGGCTTAATTTTTCGATAACTGTTTCATGTTCCAAGATCAATTGCATTGCGGCTGTAACCTTGTATAGTTCAGGACATCGTGGAATTTCTAATCCTGTGCGGTAACAAATGACTGACTTGAAGCCGACAACCTTGGGATCTGAGATGGAGTCGGAGATGGCTGTGTTGAACTGGTCGATGACCTTGACCAGGAATTTAGACGCATCGAGGTCGCCTCTGATTAAAGACCTATGATGTTGTTCATACGAAGTCTTAAGAATTCCCTCTGCTACCCTCTCGATTCTCACAATCCTCCTACATGCTGATCTCGTGAACTGGTTGTGCCATTCATATGGATGAACAATATCAAGATCCAATCCATCATCAATCAAAACAGTCTCAATACCCTTGAAGCATTTTTGAGTCCAGCCAGTGGAGTCCCGAACTCGCATGTTTTTTATGTTTGACAGAACACTTTCCCAATTTGGTTGACAAGGCAGGATCTCCGCCAGCTGCCGTACAGCACGCATGTGTGCAAGTGTAGAAGGAGTATGGTTGAGGGCTTTACCAGCGGCTTCTGTTGTTATGGAAAGGAAAGAGTGTTTATCCTGCTCCCCTTCCAACAAGAGATTGTGCGCATGGTGGTCAATGATCGGAGTTGTCTTGATTACTTCTCGGAGGGTGTTAATATCCATAACGCTTTGGTTCGATGAGCTTGGATCTATCAAAAGAAATGTTTTACGATTCTGCAAGACAATTCATCTGAACTCTGGACGACTCTGATCAATACTACATTGACATGAATGCAGCTCCCATTGAGACGCTCATTAAACCCGCCAATAGAGAGGCTCCAAGCAATCAAACTCCAGGCGTCTCTTGTGCATGAAAACCATCACCAGCCGAGCCAACCTACTTGATTCGGTGGAGTCTTCCTGACCTATTAAATGATTGGTCGATCGTCGTTCCTGATAAGGTAGGAGCGACTAGGGTAATCTCTTATGTAAGCGAGAGACTTCTTGGATCAGTTCAAGAAGTTCAAAAGAAAGAATTAACTTACTGGCAAGACTCTTTCGATTCGAGTATCCGTAGGTAGGAAATAGACTGAAATTCATCTGGGAAGCTCCATAAATTCTAGCTAAGTCACAAACTACGATTTCGTCGAATCTGCAGGACTTATATAAACGCTAATACCGCCCATGACTATAAAAAGCCCTGCGATGCCTAGAAATACTAAGGAGGAGAAGGCTTTCACGCTCCAGGCATACACGAGATTGATAACGGTGGGCGCCACGACCCTACTTAGTGACTGCAAAAGACCCAACGCACCCATGAGCTCGCCAACTCGTCTTGCATCGATTTGTTTAGTTAGAAAAGCCTCAGTGCTAGCCAACCAAATAGATCCGAGGGCGGCTATGGTGCCGGAAAATGTGAAAAGCGTACCATTGGGAGCTATGGTATAGCCAAGGTATCCGATGACGTCGGAGATGATTGCGATTCGGATGAGGATTAGATTTGCGTCGCCTGAGCCACTAAATGGCCATGAGTTGTGTTTACGAACCCAGCGTACCAAGAAAGGGAGAAATATGATGGTTGCGATGGCTCGGAAGATGTTAATGGTGGAAATAAACAAGCCACTAGTCATGTTTTCCCATTTGAAGATGTACTGTAGGGAAGAGTAAGTGATACAGATCATCGTAGAATATCGAGGCGAACCACAAGACATCCCAATATATATCAAGGCTATCGGTACGACATAACGAAGGCTTACCTGAGGATATAGCATAAGGACACTCATAGAGCCCAGTGCACAGCCAAATATAAGCGTATTGATTGACGCTAAGCATATCAGATTAACTCGCAATGGGCGCTCGGCAATTTTCGAACTGGGTAGCAAGACATCAAGGACTTGACGTGGATGTAGATCTTTTAGGAGACTTTTTGCTCCCGCACTACGTCGAGACATTGGGTGTCCGCTTGGGGAAGAGGCCACCTTATCATGCAAACGCAACGTTTCTGAGAGACTCTCTGGAACAAAGGCAAGCAGCACAATGGCCAGGACACGTAGACCCTAAATCCAGTAGATTAGTCTATGTCACCTTAGTAGGATTTCTGCAAGAAGCTAACACATGAGATATAGAAGACCGGTATAGGACTCCCGGCAGCCCCTGAGACCCAGCCACCAAGTGCGGGTCCTATTGCCATCCCCAGGAACATGCTACCGTGGAACCATCCTTTCGGAAGTTAATGACCGTTTTCGAAAGGAGGAGTTAGCATACCAAAGGCCACATTCTGCTCGCTCTGTGCCGTACAGTCAGCGGCATATGACGTAGCAAGGCCCATCTGCAGGATAAAAGATCCACTATTCCAGATGTACAATCAGTAATCACTCCAAACTCCTGCCGTAAAATCCGGTTATAGGATTTTGACCAACCTAAGTCCTTCAATCAAGAAACTGAAATACAACCACTTTACGCTAAACGTATCTGGCATCACAGCAACCAAGACGACCACGAACTCTGCTGCGAGAATTCCGATACAGCATCCAGCCATAATCTTAATTCGCCCAAAGCCATCACTGATCTTTCCTGCTAAAGGGGTTATCAGGGCTGCTAGAACACCGGTGATCAAGTTGGCCCACAATGCCAACATCGCAGCGCCAGATTCGACTTCGGGCACTTGACAATATTCATTATAGTCGATGGATGAGGATCCCATGCCCATATGCCTTTTCTCACGGTGGTTTGGTTCTGCAACTGAAGTGTTGTGCGATGCTGATGTTGCGCCCATCACATGCTGCACAGACCCATCTCCCATCACTTGGCGACATACCAGACTAACGAAGAGATTGGTTTTTGGTACCATGACCAGGGCCATGGCCAGGTTTGAAAGTAGGAAAACTGGGAGTAACCAGAACACCTGATGAGCCAGTCGAAAACGTCTGTCAGGTTTGAACTTGGGCAGAAAGACTGCGAATCGATGCACTTACGGAAGGCTTTCGATGCCATCGATTTTGTATGGACTCATTAGATGGAGAGTCACTGTCATCAACATTGAATTCATCGTCTCTAGCCGAGTCCCTCAGGAAGGGCTCGTTAACATCTGCACCTCTTTCGGTCTCCATCTTGGGCGTACGAATCAATCAAGTAAAGAATTTCGTCTACAAGCTCATCATGGATTAAGCTGCTGGAGATGCTACAAACATACATAACTTTTAAACAAGGAAATCAAACTTTCAGAAATTCTTTTGCTAGTTAGAGTAAACCGCCAATGGCCCTCTCAGAAGGCTGCACGAAAAGTTCACCAATGGAATGCATTGCTGAGACATCGATTATGCAAGAGGAGTCAGCAATTAATTAAGTAGGCGCACACCTCAGCGGGAAGTCAGAAGGACCTGTCTCCCTGTGCATCAGCTTTTCAGGCAGCAGTCTCAAATATCGAGCGACGAAGATAGTACCACAAAATTGCCAGTGAACAGTTAGATAGGAAATTTGGTCATGATGGGGAATTTGGCACTGGTGCTATCAGGTCTATATTTAGAATAGCTAAACTATCGGGCATCACCTCAGGCACACACACACGTGCACACCCTTCTTGTTTGTCGGGGTTTTAATTGTTAGTACGATCTACAAAACAGGGATTACAGTTGCTTACATAAAGTCACGGTCACTCCCCCATCAACAAATTATCCTTTCGCATGCATCCGAACATCACATCATCAAAACGAGTCGGGGAACTTCAAAATTTGAGCATATGATTTGCTAGCATATGCTCTATAATCTCCCAGTTTAATATTTGATGTGCCAGCCCTCCGCCTTAATCACAGCTGCACATCTGCGGGGCATACTGAAAATCAACCCATCTATTACTTCCTTTCGTATGTTCGCCCAGGCCTTCTGTAAAATCTGAAACAACTGAGTTTCAGCTTCGTCGCCTTTACTCTGTAACGAATCCAGATCCGGATAGACTTTATAGGCCTTCTTCTTCAGTAGAGCTTAGAGGTTTTCAATCGGGTTCAAATCGGGATTGTACGAAGATTACTTCATGACTTCTATACCCGTTTCCTGAAATCAGAGCTTCGTTTTTTTAACTGCATGAATCGGAGCATTATCCTGCATGAATAATAGATCAGGTTCGTAAATGCCGAGCAAATTGTGATCCAAAATCTTTATATAGAAGATTGCTGAATAGCCGTGTTTCTTTAACTCTCAATCTCGTTTCAGCAGGTATAAATCTAATCTTTCAGAGCCTCAAAAAGCCCTTTAAATCATTATTCGGAAGAGCTTTTCATTGAGGATTAATGTTATTTTATCCTTATTTCATTTCTGCTCGAGAGTTTCAAAAACTCACTCTCGTGCCTTATTCGATCTTCGAGCCACGAATGTCTCGTTCGATCAGATAACTTTCCTTCACTGATTCACGGTTCAATCCTTATGTTTTTGTGCTCATCTTAACCGAAGCTTAGCAACTTCAGGTGTTAATTTCGGTCGCTTAAGAGCAATCCAGTGAGAAATTCCGTGGGCATTCAATGTTCGGTTGAGAGTTCTCGAGTCAAAATAAAAGCCGGTGTTTTTTTTTAGCTGCCATCATTCGATTTTGGGCTTCAATCGTACCTGACGTAGCAGTACTCTAGCTGCTCGAGGGGTTATTAATGAGGGCCTATCCGATCTGGGCTTACTGGCTCCGAAGGGTGTTTCTTTAAGTCGCTTTAGAACCCCGTTCACGGTGATGCGAGGAACGTTTAAATTGCGACTGATTTGCGTGGGTGTAGCTTCTAGCTCAGCTTAATCGATTATTTTTCCTTTTGTCAGTAAATCGAGCTCCTTCCTGACTGTTCTGTTACCAGAAATTGAAGCCAACGGAGGTCTTCTGTACATGATGTATGTGATTGAAGAAGGTGAGTTTTTCGGAGGTACGCGATTTTACGCGTTCTCGCTTAAAGTGACCGTGACTTTTTGCTAGTAACTGTATTTATGGTGTGTTAACCTATCAAACCACCTGTATTTGCAGATCGTACTAAAAATTTAAACCCCAACAAGACCACAGTACTATCTTGCCGGGGTTTTAATTGCTGGCTCCCCACTAAATTTTAGCTGCATTAGCTATAATTCTAACCATACATCTTATATAGCTTATACACGGTATATCTACGACCCCTGAGATGTTCGGGTGTGTTTCCCCTGCGCATCAATACTAGGTAGGTGAGTAGGTAGATGAGTAGGTAGGTGAGTAGGTAGATGAGTAGGTAGGTGAGTATGTAGGTGAGTAGGTAGGTGAGTAGGTAGGTGAGTAGGTAGATGAGTAAATAGGTGAGTAGGTAGGTGAGTAGGTAGATGAGTAAATAGGTGAGTAGGTAGGTGAGTGAGTAGGTAGGTAGGTAGGCAGCAGGCAGGTAGGTAGGGGTAGATTAGCTGACGTGGCCCGATAAAAGCTAGCAGGGTAGATTTTAGTGCAAGCTAACAGTTAAAACCCCGGCAAGATAGTATGCGACTGGGACTAAGGAGCATACTCCTTTTCCGGGGTATTATTTGTTAGTACGAAAGCCACAGTTAAGGGTTGTTTTGTATGTGCTGATTAATCGACTCCCCTGTATTTGTAGATCGTACTAACAAATAATACCCCTGAAGTAGAGTACCTATACCGGAAATCTCTGATCCTTGGGGTCTTGGCATTGCCAAGCCACCCAGCCACCCCCCGACCCTGGCTCGACCCAAATACTCGGATCCGTATTGAGTCGCAGTAGTAACGACGACGAACCAAATACGGAATTTTAGATGCCTCGTTGCGTGTCAAAATTTACAACATCAAGCAGTGAGATGGTAGTCATGATGGGGCTATCCGGCGGCGCTCTGCTGCGGCAGCAAGAAGCCCCTGAAGAAACGGCGCCGAGGAGATTTTCCCCAGCAGTAGTCTGACAGCTCTACTCTATACAGCCGTTACTGGCTCCTATGCGCCTATTGCTCGTTTGAAATCGCATGGCCATGAAGTCCTTTAGTCTCAGTCAGCCCTCGAGAATCCACGGCGTTGTCTTGAGCAAACCGCAATATTCTCGGTCTCAGCGTCGGGCTCTACAAGCACCATCAGAAACCCTTGCTGCTCGCAACAATGTCCAGAATGCAAATCAAGGCAATCGCCGGCGTCGAGGCTGTGGCTTACTTCTCACTACTGGCGTTGTGATGCTCGGCATATACTCATACGACCGTCAATATAAATATTCTACCTTGACCCGTAATTTCAGAGCAGTCTCGACTTTTGCTGTTGTTGCGGTTGACAGCCAAGTGCAGCGTCTACTCGGAGAATATGGCGACGAGAAGCTACTGCAGCAACGCAACATAGAACGATTCACCAAGATGTTTCAGGCCAATGGTGGCATATACCAGAAGTTTGGCCAAACCATTGCGCTCCAATCAACAACAATGTCTCCTGAAATGAGGGCGAGATTCGCAATCTTTTATGACGAATGCCCACCAGTGAGCCTGGACGAGATTGCTAAAGTGCTTCAAGTAGACTTTGATCTGCCTAGTACAGCGTCCTCTCCAGAAGCCGTTTTTGATTCGTTATTCCTTCCAGGCAGCTTTGAAAGCAAGCCTGTGGGTGTTGCGAGTATCGCACAGGTTCATAAAGCCCGCCTCAAAGATACGGGCGAGGCAGTCGCCGTCAAGATTCAGAAGCCAGCAATTAAACAACAATTAAGCTGGGATCTATGGGTCCTTGCGTATGTTGCCCAAGACTCTCATCCTTTGCAACCTGTATTGCGGGAAGAACACAATCGCTAATGTGTTGAAAGAACCATGACGTCTCTCTTTGCCAAAAACATCCCAGAATCGTTTCGCACAACCCTGACAAACTTTTTTACGGATCGAATAATGTCGGAGACGGATTTTGTGAACGAGGTCTCTAATGCAGAGCATTTGCGGGAACGTATACTAGAAGAGCCGAGATTGCGGGACGTTGTCCACGTCCCCAAGACATATTCTGCGCTCTCCACAAGGCGTGTAATGGTGGCCGAGTGGATCGATGGTTATTCGATCCGAGAGGCTGAGATATTGACAAGCCCCTGGAAAAACGACGCTTCAATAGGCTCTCCGATTACGAAGAAAGATTCTCCGGATATAACAGAGGAACAAGATGTGTATGGCTTAGGCCTGCGAGGAAGAGATGTCATGTCTGTGATGTTAGATCTGTCCTGTGCACAAACCTTCTTGTTTGGTCAGGTGCATTGTGATCCTGTAAATAACTATAAATCCTCACATACAAATCAAACGCTGACATCTACCCAAGCACCCCGGTAATATCCTTATTAGACGCCTTGCTAATGGCAAACCTCAGCTGGTATGTCTGAAGAGAAAATCTTTGGCCCAGAGCCCTATCCAAGCCCATCTCTTTCTCCCACTTCCATGTCTTCGATTAACCCGCCTACCAGGTCCTCCTCGACCATGGCCTCTATGTCTCCATCACCCCCAAACTGCGCCGCGAACTCGCTCTTTTCTGGCGCTCCCTCCTAACCTTCGACCGGACCACCCTGCTGCAAATCGCCGAGGCATGGGGATTCGGCGATGTCGCGATGTTATCGAAGTCACTCACGCTAGAGTCCATGCAAACAGCTCGAAAGGTCTTTATGAACGCTGCTGGGGAAATCGAAGGGAGAAGTGGTATATCCAGTCCACCAACCTGTGTAATTGAATACACATATATCAGATCCCCAACTGACAGTATCCTCAGAAACCTCCTCCCCAGACGCAGAACGGGCGCCCCAATTCCGCCTCTTCGCCAGACCGAAAAGCCACGCCATGAACCCAGACGATTTCATCGCCGACGCCGACAAGGTTCCCCAAGAACTCATCTTCATCATCCGTCATTTCCGCATCGTGCAAGGGAACAACAGGCTTCTAGGCACGCCGGTCGATCGTCTGAAAATCATTGGTCGATGGGCGCAGGCATCGTTGGCGCGAGATGAGGCTGAGAACAGGGAGAAGGGGGTGTTGGGATGGGTGAAGAGGGTGTGGAGGGAGGGAGTATTTAGGATTGTGTTGTGGGGGCTGCCGGTTGTAGGGTGGGTGGGGGAGTTGAACGGAGTATGGGGGAGGGGAGCTGAGAGGGGAGCTGAGAGGGGAGCGTGAGTGTAGGGTTTGGGTGGAGGTTTGTGTTTCCATGGAGCTTAGATACAGATAAAATGGTGTATAGACATTGGGATAATCGCAACTCAGTATTTGCTAGTTAAAGGCATCGAGACTCATTCACTGATGTCCACCAATTTCTCCGTAACCTTCATAGCCTCCTTCTCCTTATCACTTACTTGCGAGGCTTGCCTCTCGTCCTGCTGGACCTCCGTGATGATAACCCTACACCCCAACGGTGCCAATATTCCGCCCTGAAATACACTCGTCAGCACCACACGTACCCAACCATCAATCACTTAAGAATCACAAAATCACATACCGGAGTCAACTTCAACTTGTATCCCGGATCTACCCTCCAGCGCACCCTCCTCACCATCTCAAAAAAAACCATCTTCATCTCCAATAATGCAAACCCCTGCCCCAAACACTTCCGCGTATGCGCATTAAACGGAATATACGCGCCCCTCACACACTCCCTCCGAAACTTGCCTTGCATCTCCTCCACGCTCTTCCCCCATCTTTCGGGCACAAACTCCTTCGCGTCCGCGCCCCACACGTTCTCGTCAATGTGCACGCCGTACGCGTTCCAACCGACCCAGGTGCGTGCGGGGATGGCGATACGGCCGCCCAGGAGGGCGGGTTGGGTGGTGACGCGGTTGATGAGTTGGGAGACCGGTGGGTAGAGGCGGAGGAACTCGTAGATGGTGGAGGTGAGAATGGGGAGGCGGTTGAGTTGGTCGGCGGTGGGGTCGGCAACTTTTGTTGCGAGAATTTCGGCGCGGAGGGCGGTCTGGAGAGTCTGGTTTGTGCCCATTTCCCAGAAGACAGAATTAAGGAGTTGTTGAGCGTTTTCGTGGGCGGTGAGGAAGGTAATTTTGAGGTTGGCGCGGTATTGGGTGTCGTTTATTTTCCCTTCGGCAAGGGCGTCATCGAGCATGTGGATGAGGAGGTCGTCTTCGGGGTTGCGTGGTTTGCCGGAGCGATTGCGCGGGCGGTTCTTGACTAGGTCGTATAGTAAATCTTCGAATTCCTTCATGATATCAAAGGCGCGCTGGCGGGAGGAGAAGATGTGGGGATATTTGTCGAGGGCCGGGAAGTTGAAAAACAACGGTTTGAAGATTGTTTTCTTGATGATCGTCTGGAGTTCTTCGATTCGTGTATTGGGCTTCTCAAGGCACTGTTTGATCGTAAGCTGCTGGAAACACTCGGATTGGTGAGGAAAGAAAGCTAACCTGAAAGTCTATATCAAGGAAGCCTTCCCCCATGACGGCTATAGCATAGCGTTGGATGAGTGGATTGACCAAGACACCTTTTTGATTTCCTAGTATCACTTGCTCTCGCAGCAGCAAATCCACGAACTTCCTAGATTTGTCCAGCAACGGTCCAGTGTCAATGTTACGCTTCTGCATCCCTGGCTTCATGATTCCCGTATAGAGCTTCCAATTATCATGGGTGTTGATGATGTTATCGCCGACCAATGAGGCTATAACGCTCCACGGAATCTTGATTTGACTGCCCGCCTTTGCGTAGATGTCCTCGTTACGGAACATGTCGGTAAGGTATTCCGGCTTTGTGGTCAGGACGTTCCAACGCCCTGCAAACCAAATCTTGACGGCACCGTACTTTTCCAGAGGTTTGGCAAGCCATCGAGCGTAGATCTCGTCTTGGCCCATGTCACTCCAGAGACCCAGTAGTGAGACGTATAAGGGCACTCTCGGAATATTCTTGGGCATGTCAAAGGGAATGTGGACATACCACCATAATGCAGCTCCGAGGAGAGCCAGTACTATGGCTACGCCAGTCAAGAAAGCCATGTTGGCTACAGTATTCAGAGCAGTTGCTTCTTGTTAATGAAACGTATGATTTAATAGAGAATGATAGCTGAAGCTGCCAGAGCAGGAATGAACACCAAGAGTTTAAAGAAGATGATAATATCTTCTAATGGTCCTTCTCAGAGTTTAGAGAAAGAACAACTGCCGAGAAGAAAGTTGCAAACCAAAATAAAACGAGACGATCTAGAACAGACAATCATATGGGCAGTACAGTATTTCTAATGGGCTTTGAACCACTTTTACTAGCCTTAGTACGCTGTTGAGCATCTTTGGATGGTCTTGAGCAAGGTAGCGTTACCTTACTCCCCGCTTCCAACCCAGCAGTTTCCGGCCCCATCACCTCGTCAGCGCATATTCAGCGAGAGAGCATGGCATTCACGTTTCAGCTACATTCTGATTCGTAGTCTATGCACCCCAGCTTTGATCATTAGTAGCTCGCGGTGTCGTAGTAGGGATGCGGAAAAATACATGTGTAAAAAGTAAGCGAGGGTAACGGACGGGAACTTAGGGTTCGCGCTTGAGTCAGCGCTAGAGTCAGAGCCTTTTCCGACATTACAATGTTTCCCGCTTTCTAAGCTTACCCACAGCTCGCACTTAAGGCCTAGACTGTGCAAGCAGCAGATATGGAGCTTCAATACGGTCCCACATGGGGGCGGAACGTGTCGAAGGTGCACTTGATGTTCAAATTGCTTGAGAAGTTTAAATAACAATGGAAAGCTTGATTTGACCAGACACAACTCTTGCTCGTATGCTATTCCTGCAATTAAGATGACTACAGCAACAGAAGCTCCTGCGGCTATGCTGGTAGCAAATGGTGACTCTGAAAACTCAAGCAAGCCTGAACCTTTAGCAGTACATAAAGACAGTCTCAGTGCAGATGTGCTGAACTTGAAGGACCCTCATGGTGCGTAAACTTTGCTTATACAATCCTTCCCCAGGTCACGAAACCTCCAATCCGCTAATACCACGGCGCTCAAAAGTTGCGGCAAGCCTGGGGCTTTTCATGATCCACAACAATATCCGTAGAAATCTCCTCACCTGCTCCCAACATGCCAAATCAGTTACCGCTCCAAAGTACGATCCATTCCGATACTACGCAGATTACACTATATATGTCCTTGAAGACCAGCTTGAGTCCGTGGATACAATATGGTTTCCTATCTTTGCAAAATATGATAGTCGTTTCATCGATCAAATCAACGCTCATGCGCCCATCAAGGAAAAGATAGGGCAACTCAAAGAGCTACTGAAGCCGACTGAAGAATCGTTCCCTTGTGGGCAGATAGCGGCAGAATTTCAGACTCTCCACGAGCTCGTCAATAGTGAATTCGACAAAGAAGAGCAGCTATCAAACGATCTTGGGCGTGTTGTACCGTTGGAGGAGATCAAGAAGCTAGATGCTCAACAGGAGGCTCGTCGTAAGGCTGATGAAAAGATATGGGGCCTACCATGGACATTTGCTTTTCTCATGAAGGGGTTAAGCCCCAAGGAGCGCGCTATATTCCCACCGGGCATGCCCAGGCTGATCAAAGATGCCATGCTAGGCACTGGCACTTTGAGGCACTCAAGGTTAGTAATTTTCTCCCTTCTATGCCCCACAGACCGTCCAAGTCATTTCTGCCCGCTGAATTCCAATAGTCGATTACAATTTGCCCCGGATTTCCGGTCAACAAAGTAGGACTTGGAGTAGACTAGTTCTGGGAGGACAAAATGTAAAATATCTACGTGTGCTTAAATCAAACCAGTCAAGCTCCATTCTAAACAGCGCGAAGAATCAATCAGGCTTAGCGATTTCTAATTTGTAGTATTTTTTAAGAATACTAAATTCTATCGATGCGAGGTTGGTATCGAAAGATGTTCACTTTGCGTAGAGAGTAAAGGCTAGATTGCTCTAGCCAAGGAAGAGCATGCCAACGCCTTTGCTTTGTCTATGACAATAAACTTCCTTCGCATAATAGGAACTTGCGACTATAATAAAGTGCGGCATATGGGATGGTGCGTCTTTCACTCTTACCGCGGGACTTGAGAAAGGCCTTCGCTTAGGTCAAGCAACCTGATAATCTGTAATGCTTACGGTACATATGCTATTCCCACCTACGAAGGGATCTCCGATCTCAACGGTGGCATACACAGATGATTCCGATGCCTCTTTGCTAATAGTTTCTTGAACCTCACTTTGAACGCGATGGCTTTCCTACAACTGAAGCGCTACTTCGTTCGGCTTGCTGAGAGTATGAGCATGTTTCCTGCTTCACAAATGTAAGTAAATCGTTTCTTTATT
>JAABUO010001899.1_pt1 | contig 26241 bp, 37 predicted proteins | sample 5559291 | NCBI WGS metagenome assembly JAABUO01 (sample SAMN10711878, study PRJNA513372) | rock metagenome | isolation source: Antarctica rocks | place: Antarctica: Victoria Land, Finger Mt sud
TCCAGGTGGCTCACTTTGCTGAGTTCCTATTCAAATGCTCTCAAAACCCTGAATAGAAGCCTGAAACCATATCAGATGTGAAGTTGCCAAATGTGCAGACACACCAGCAACAGCATGCTTGTGCACGCCAAACCCCTGAACCCAAACATTTCCATGTATCTTTTGGACATTGTACTCAAACTGAACTGATTGAAGTAAACTAGAAAGAAACAAAGCAGGAGCAGAGCCGAATCGTTCAAATGACATGACTCCCATGACACCCAGAAAATACAGAAAGACAGAATAGCAAGCAAACAAGATTGCACTATTTGCTCTGATTAAGCTGGCTAGGTCAGAACACTCGCATGAAACTCAGACAGAAACAGGACGATAAGAGTGATTGTGCACCATTCCTGCATGCACAGCAGAAGAAGCCTCCCTAACAAGCCCCCTGACTGATCCCTGAGGACTGACATCATACATACGTCAGCTGATCTCCCATACAGCACCATCACTAGCACTTTGGACATACACAGCCCTGCTGATAGGCTTTACAAAAACCCAAGGAAAAAAAATCAAACTGCCTAAGACAGCAGCGCAATGCACAGCAAACTTGCAAAGGGTCCAGGATAAAAGTAAACGCCTGGTGACTTGAGAGGTGCAGTGGGAAACCCCTTGACACGTGCGTACATCATCTTTGGAAAGAGTTTCTTGGCTCAAGTTGCAAGCTCCACATACTGACTTGGCTCCACATACTGACTTGAAACTGAGCCGCATTACTGCTGACATCCTGCTCTTTCAGACCACCAGCGTTCATGGAGTGCGTGGACACACCCAACTGACATCGTGGCACTTGCCACCGCCAGACAAGACCCACGTGACACACCAATGATGCGAACCACTGATACCAACAATACTGAGACAAGCTGGTAACCGATGAGGGCTTACTTCTTGTGCTTCTACAGCACTCTACACTTGTTGGCAGACTCTTGCTTACTGCGTATGACCCCAGGCTGAACATCTCAAGCTAAGTCACATTCCATGACACTTTCGTCGTCATCATCTGAGCATGACTCCAGCGACTCACCCATGACTGAGTTGCTGTCTTGTACACCGGCGGTCAGGCTTTCCATAGCACTGATGACAAGCATCTCATGGCATCCATTGAGTGTGGGAGACAAAAGCTTGATGCACTGCAGTGCATGTTCCTGCACTGTTGGGCTGCTTGCGTGCATGGCTGCAGCCAGGTGGATCACATGCCCCGCCTGCGCACACACACACACACACAAATGTCACACACACACACACACACACACACACACACACACACACACACACACACACACACACACACACACACACACACATATGTCACACACACAGACATGTCACACACACACACAGACAGACAGACAGAAAGAGCGCTTCTCCAAGGTAAGTTGCTATGCTGCGCAGTATATGCCATGCTGTGTGCAGGCCTGATTCACAACTCGATCACTCAAGCAAGTACCAACACAGTGGTAATTTGCAAACCATGTGGCGCTGCATGGTGCATCATACCAGGTGTATACCCTGAACAAACTACCATAAATACATCATGAACAGCTGGTCAGCAGCGCTCATGTGTCAACTGGGCAGGATGTGCAGGGCGAATGTGTAGTTGTTTATTGGGCTGCAGCAGCAGCAGCAGCAGCCAGTGCATGTGCACAGGCAACTAGCCATACATGTGTGCACATGGCAGACAAGCCTGGGTGTGAAACCACAGAAGCCAACATTGTTGCAGATGGGACTGACTTTGGCAAAAGCTGGCACGTTGCCTGGCACAGCAGCAAGGCTGATCAGGGCTGTAAGTGCCAGCAGCTGAACCCCACAGGAACTGCTGCTGCAGCATTGCAGCAGCAGGGACAGCAAAGGGCCCTGCAGCATGCAAACATGCGTGCGTGTACAGGACAGATAACACACGCAGACAACTGCATGAAGACTGTCAGCTTACTGGCAGCGGTTGGGTCAAGACAGCAGTCGCACATGATGCATCATATACTAGTCTATGCTGAGGAGTCCCGTGAATGTACCAAACACAAGAAAAATGCATCAAGTAGGAAGCCACTGCATCAGTACTTCAAGCAGCAGGTTGTTCACAGCTGCAGGCAGTGCTGCAGGCAGAAGAATGTTATCACAAGTGTTGCACCTGAGGGCCCATAGCGTGAGCCAGACACAGAGACCAAACAAAAACAAAACACAGCAACAACAACAACAACAATAACAAAATGCAGACACTGAGCAGCTGATTCAAGCAATGGCAAGGAGAGTTGCAGCACTCACCTCCAGAATGATGTGAGAGCCGATTGCACTGTACTTTGCAACTTGACTCAACACGCCCAGGGCAGGCACCCATACATCTTCACCTGCTGCCCAAAGACCCAGGTGCTGGCTGTCATCATCAACAGATGACGACAGCAAGGATGATGATGATTGACCTGGCATGTGCGCCATCGACATGTCAAGCACTTGCACTCCGCCAGCCTGTAACAGCATTTGCACCATGCACTTGAGAGTTGATTGTGCATGAAACTGGCTGTTGCAAGTACTGCATGCAATTCAAGCTCAAGCAACCAAGGCACCACATAGCACAGTTGATCAAGAAAACACAGAGTGGGCAGCATCACACCTTGACGAAGCAGTGAACTGAAATAGGATCCAGAAGAATTGCCTCCAAGGCCTTGAGTATCATAGCGGTGCAGGCTGGATCTGATTTGCAGCCTGTGCGCCATTCAGCAGATGTGATGTGAGCACTCCATCTAAAAACCTGGTATGTGGTCAGATACAGGCTCCAGCAAGCTGTGATGAGGTGATGCAACACAAGCTGCAAAAGATGTCACCCTGTGCCACTGTGTGTGTTGTCTCTCAAGACAGCTCAAGGCATGTGAAATTGTGCATGAGGGGAGTAGCCTGACTAGCGGTCCGTATAAGGGCTAGTGGCTGATACAATGCATTGACAAGGCAATTGCAGAAAGTGGATGTGCTAAAAGTCTGCTGTATACTGGAGCATGTGAACAATAAACAAGGTGGCCACAAGCTTATGTGCTCCAAATGTCAAATGGTAACTGATGGCTGCTTGTGCTTGTGAGATACAGACAAAAAGCAGCCATGCAGCTGCTGCACATCACACCTGTTTGAGAAAGTACCCTGACCACTTCTGGAACAGCTATTGTGGACATGAGTGAGGCATGGCGATGGGGCATGGAGTTGCATTCCATATCCTTCAGCTTAGAGCACATACTGAGCAAGCCAAGAATGGCAGTAACCTTTGCTTTCTTGATGTATGAGCCAGACTGCAACGCCGTCGTCAGCCGTGGAACGCAGTCTATAGCCATCAGTGCTTCCTACAGGTTGATACACAAAAAGCATTGTGAAGCAAGCAACCACTTACTCAGGTGTTGTTGATTTCGATAAGTGTGACTTGCTGAGGTTCATTTGAGGGGGGCAACCAGCACAAAATTGCTGTCCAACATACCGTGCCAGCATCTGACCCTGCAGCTTCAAAAAGCAAGGAAGCAGCCTGTTGTTGGACTTCGGTGCGACGTGATGGTCTTTGCTCGAGCATAGCCACGAGGACAGGCACCAAACCAGACTTGGCAACCTAGAACATCCACATAGACACGGTGAGCAAGATTGCTGTAGCTTGCGTTTTGTCGTGGCACAACTCGCGAAACTCGCTTGATCTCGTCAACAAGCAACCATCGTAAGGTTGCCTACTTGCTCTCCTTCCAGTCCGCTTTCTCCAAGGCTGACAAGCTTGAGCCACGTCAAGGCTCGCTGCTGCGAAGAGCCACGTCTCAGCCGTGCTGATAGTAGCTCCAATTCAGTCATAGCAACACTCTCTTGCAGGCTACCGAGTGTTTGCACCACCGAGGTGGCAACAAACCTCGGCCGACAATACTATAGAAAGCTGGGCAGAAGAGCTGCGGCCCCGACAACTCAGCTATGCGCAAATGAGCAAAGGCAAGCTGCAAGTGTCGAGTGCTGTTCGCTGTGACGCTTGGTCCGACTGAGCGAAGATCACCGCGGCAGCTTAGACCTTGTGTGCAGAAGCGTCGTGTTGCGAGGCATCGTAGTGTCGCAGGCATAATCTGGCGGGGCCGCGTACATCATCAACTAGCCCCCCACCAGGTAAGCTCAGCTCACCAACCTCGTAAAGGCAACCTCGCATGGTTGGTTTGACCCACGGAAAAATCTTGCCAAAAAGGACAATCAAGGGTTTTTTAATCTGGTCACGTGTATTACCTTTGGTCACGTGAGCAAAACATGGAGCATACCATCACGAGGCAGAGTGATTATCCGTGTCACGTCCGTCACACATGACGCCTCACACATGACTCACACACACATGACTCCTGGTCATCTGAATCCCGAGATTCCTTGATGGATTTGATCTCAGATACACGTGCATTAAAATGCACAGCCCGGTGAATGCCTGGCTCGCAGGTAACATGTCAGATACAGTATGCAGTCATGCAAGGCTGTGTTACGCAATGCGCAATCATTGCGCCGCAGTGCACTGAAATGCATTGAAATGCATCTCGGGGGCCATTTTTACAGTCGAGTAGAGCTGCTGACGTCAAACGCTGCTGATAAAACAGTTGTAGCGTCTGCTGCTGATTGTTAGGAATACAGAGATTGTGTACAGCTCGTACGGTTTGCATTATAGCCTCCTGATCACGTTTGTCACCGTTCAGCAGCCCGAACTACAAAAACGGACACATGTGATGCCCTGCTGCAGAAACACCATTCTAGAATAATCTGGCTCAATGTGTGCATGCCACCATAAGGGCTCAAATGGCACGTCATCGGCAGTCAGTTAAGCAAATATATATATATGGATTCATGAAATAAGAAAAAACACGCTGCTGGTTGACTAGGTGACAACACGTTCAGGCCAGGTGACGTGATAGTATGCTGTTCCCCTTCATCTCTGGACCCAGACACAAATCCTCTGAGTCAGGGCCAAGGATGCATTGGTCTGTGCTGAAAACAGGTATCTTGTGTACCCAGCAGCACCTAGAATTTACACAGGCAGTGTACATGCCTTGCCAGTGCTAGAAGTGTTTGTCTAGATGACCCAAAAAGTTGCAAGCAGTGTCACTATATTAGAAGTGCAAAAGCTGAAATTTATGATGCGAATCATAACACACATGCACAGACATTCCCGGGAGACAGTTTTGCAACTTTCTGTACATCGACGGCAGCCCTTTAGCCGGAAGGGACGCACAGATGCTGTCCGACCACAGAAATGTCGTCATAAACAACCCTTGCCGCTGTTTGTAGCATATCGACGTGTTCGACGTACAGACCGAAAGTCTGTAAGATCTTGGCATGTCTCCGAACTCTGATCGTGCCAAGCATATCGCATCCAAATACGATTTCGTCAAGGTGTGATGATTTGCGGGACTGCTGGGACTGAGTAAGTTTCCTTTACTATCATTGAGAGGCGTGTTTGTGGCTGTTTGCAGGTGAAGGTATGGCTTGGAGAAGGAATGATTCACTACTATGTGCTGTCTCGATTTCTCATCAGCAGGATGCTGACAGTCACAAAAATTCCTTATATGAAGGTTAGCTGAGGGGATGCAGTAACCTCTGTGCTTTCAGACAGAAATGCTGACTACTAGCACGCGTTCAGGCAGTCAAAATAGCTCTGGAGGTCAAGAAATACCTTATAGACAATGACCAGTTTGATGTGTCTCAGGTGAAAAAGAAGAGGCTAGTCCTTCACGCCATACACCAGACAGTGCTGAACTGCGAGGTGATTCCCTGCAGGAAAACCTTGAGGCCATATTGTTCAATGTCATGGAGAGCAAAGGCTTTGGCGCAGAATACACCAAGCGCTACAAGATGGTCAATCAATTCCATCAAGAGAGACGGCCCTTGATCATTGTTGTCTGCGGAGCTCCATGTACAGGTAATGATGCTGTTGGAAATGCTGTGCACTCTTGTTGAACACCATGCTGCTTTGCGACTATGGGCACATGTGGCCTTGAGACTGCATATCAGCATTGACAGAGGTTGGATGCCAGTTGCTTGTGTCACATGTACAGTCACTGGTGCACAGTCACCTTGCACTGAGGCGGGCATGTGATCACATGCTTCTTCCCATTACTGATGTGCAGCAACTTGACTGGATGTGCTCAACTTGAGCAGGCAAGTCATCTCTGGCGCAGCAGCTTGCCTCCAGATTTAATATGCCAAACGTGCTTCAGACAGACATGTTTTATGAGGTGAGACAAAATCTTGACATTCCTAGCAAGGACTGCTGCGTGACTAAAAGACACAATGCAGACTTGCCTATGAGCAAACCTGATAGCTGCTTTTACAGCACTTCTCGTTTCTGCACAGTGGCCTTCCAGTGTGACATACTGAGTCCTGTCACTGTCGCTGCTGCTGCTGCTGTTGCGTATCTCAAGTATGTGCAAGATGATGATCGACCACAGAATACAGCGCCCTTAGCATGCACACCACAGTGACAGCAACACTTTACTGCCCCCAGTCACATTCTTGAAACCATGTGACTGCATAAAGCACAAGAGTAGCAGGGCCTGGCGGATTGTGCTTTTCAAGTGGATACCAGCCCTTGGCTCATTGCAACAGCAAGCATTGAGGGAGTGCTGGGCACAATGTGCAGCTTTTGAGGACTTCAAAAGACAAGCCGCTGCACCAGCGGCCCTTGTGGGAGCGTCCTGATCTGGACCATGCTCAACTCATCAGTGAGTTTCAGCGAGAATGCCATGTGGTCAGAAGAAGCATTGATGGCGACCTTGTGAAGGCAAGCGTCTCAATCCCCCTCCTAACAGGATGATAGTTTCTCATTAGAAACCTGATGCCACTATCATGCTGCATGATTGCAGCCAGTCTTTGCATCAGCTGTGTGAATTGCTGACCAATTTTTTCTCCTTCAAAGCATGTCAGCATATGCCTATCAGTGAAGAGCATATGGCGCCCACCAGTCTGCCGTCACTGGCGCTGCAGAGGCTGTCACTGCATGCATCCTTTCCAGAATGACAGTCAACATACACTTGCACTGCATGATTCCCGCAGCATCCTGTACCAAACTTTGTGCTGCATGCAGACTATACGTGACGGTAAGTCAATCATCATCGAGGGTCTACATCTGGATCCAGGCTTGTACCTGTACGAGTTTGGCAAGTATGGCATCCGCCACTTGCACACCAGGAGTGACGGTTGGCTGCCCAGTCAAGCTAGTGCAAGGCAGGGTGATGCAGTGTTGGTTGAGCCTGTGAATCCAGAGCCCATCAACCCAGATGCAGCTGTGCAACAGGGAGCTGAGCTACAGCCCGACAGCAGGTATTCTTGCTCTTCTGGACCGCGCTGCACTTGTCTTTTCATCAAGATCCTTTCACTCTATCATATTTTGATACAGCAGTACGTGACTAAATGCAGTCACGCAGTAGGCTTCAAGTCCATATGCAATTCACCTAGCTGGCTGGCAGCAAGTCATTCAAGAGACTCACTGCTTGCAAACTTAACAGAGTGGATGCATGCATGCACCACATTTGTCCTGACCTACTGGAACTGCGTCACTGCTACCTGGAGAGCTGACTGGTGCTCAGTGTGATGAGTGTTGGGCTAAAGATAGCCTGAATGATGGATTGTCATTATCATCAGCCGTTGGAAGCCTCGTGTTTGTGCGGCGTACTCTTTTCACATACAGCAACACAATCTTGCAACTGTTCCAATCATGACTGCCTTGCACGTGTTGGCTGCTTGCAAGATTCTGCCTTGTCGACAGTCTGTCTTTCAGCCTGATGGGAACACTTGTGTTGGTTGCAGCCAAGCAGAGGAGGCACATGCGCCTCCTCCAGGACCACATGAAAGGACAAACGAGTCCAGGACGGGGCTGTTAGGTTCTGCACAAGGGCTGTTGCAGTCGACGCCTGGCAGACAGGCAGCATCTGCTGGCACAGGCATGCTGTTTGCCCTGAGGTCAATGGCAATCCGTATGAGCCCCGTGTTGTCAAGTTACGTTGCCCACCATCATGCTGAAGATCAGTCTGTTAGTGGGCAAGGTATAGTTTCCTGTCTCAAATAACAGTGAGTCACCATATGCAACTACAGGCACAGTGTCAGTCTCCAACCTGCAACTTGCATTGTGCATCTGCATGCAGCCCCAGAATCCTGTTTAGTATGGAACCACTTTGTGTGATCACAAGTGTAACATATCAGCACACTGCAGCATCTTGCGTATGAATGCATAGGTCAGAATGCAGCTGTGGCTCATGCAAAGTGCCAGCACTTCATATGCATGCAGCTTTGCTTCTAGCAAGCCTTCACATGTCTCTGTAGAGGCTTCTCAAGGTCTGCTTTTGTGTTTTGGACTCTCTCAGCCAACCTGACTACATACTGAACGGCTTGTGTGTGCAGACAATCCAGCTGAACATCCCCAGCTAGCCCATTCCCCTGGCTCAGAATGGATTGCCCAGCAGCTGCAGAAAGCCTATCATGGCTTGACAGCCACTCTCACCCCTGGCAGCAATGCACAGCTAGCTGAGCCAGACTCACCCACATCTGCTCAGGATGTGCATGAGCAACAGGATCTGTCACCTCCAGAACAACAGCCTCAGCATGCCTTGGAGGCAGTTCCAGATTCTCAGCATGCTGGTCATCAATGCATAGACCGTGAGTTACATCTCAGTCAGTCACCTGCCTCACATCCAGACTCTGCCAATCAAACACATTCTGTGATGTCTTCCAAGCCTGAAACTACAGCGCCCGGCACTGGGATTCCTGCAAGTGCACCTCTGCCCACTGACGCTCAAGGCACCCCCAGTCTTCGAAAGCAGGTGCAGCAGCCACAGCAGCTTCAGCAACAACAGCAGCAGCAGCAGCCACAGCAGCTTCAGCAACAACAGCAGCAGCAGCAGCCACAGCAGCTTGATCAACAACAGCAGCAGCAGCAGCCACAGCAGCTTCAGCAACAGCAGCAGCAGCAGCAGCAGCAGCCAAAGAGGAGCAGTGATGGCGAGCAGCCGCCAGCTGCTGGCAATGAGGCAACTCAGGCTGCTGTTGAAGCAGATCAGCTTGAGGGGGTGCCTGACCGAGTGCCAGCAGCTGTAGCTTTGGAGCAGCCTGGAGACTGCCGACAGACACCGCCCAAGAACACAGTCACACTTCCAGAGCCTTCTGAGGCAGCTCCAGCATCGTCAGATGCACAGACAGACATTGGCCAGCCACAGGTGGAGGCGACCAAAGGACAGAAGAAGAGCAGTCCTGCACCTGTGTTTGTGCCCATTGTTGTCGCTATGGATGCCCGTGATCATAAGCTACTGGTGGAAGAGTGGTACTCCAGGCAGATGGTGAGCACCTTTTCCCATTAGACTCTCTCATGAGATGCTTGCTCTAGGCACCCTTGCATCTGTACGTGTGCACTGGATCTGTATGTACCAAGTGCTTCCTTGTGCAGATGGTACCTGGCTCACTTATCAGAGTGGTCTGTGTCTCCAACTTGGTCCCTTGTTACCTTGATGTACATATGGCTGTAGAGCTGACAAGCTGTTGCATGCAGGCGATGTCTGGGCAGCTGAGTGACAAAGATGTGTCTGACAAAGACATGACAGACTCTGCCAATGCCACTTACAGCCGCATCCGCCTCCTTCAGGATCACTTGTGCACATATGCTGAGCGCAATGTACCAGTTGTGTCCATCAACTTTGCGAATTTCTCAGACACCTTGGACCAGCTGCATGACTACCTGCTGCAATGCATTGAGAGTGCTATGGCGCAGCACTGAGCTAATGTATGCATAGCAGACCCATTATCTGCTCAGGTGCATAATGCATGGTGTACTGCTTAAGCCAGCAATCCCATGAACTGAGAGCTTTTCCATGATATCGCGTTGTAAGATAGCTGCAGCAGTAGGCTCTGTTTGAAGAGACACGATGTGTATTCACCCAGGATAGTAAGTCACAGAAGTGAAGGTTAGGTCTGTTCTCTGCTGAATTAGTTGTGAAAATGTACAGAGCAGCCCAGATTTATGTGTGAAGAAGACCGTCGTGAATGTAAGATAACCGTGTATTGCAACAACAGCAGACAGCACCCACAAGGACAAGCACAAGTCTAATAGCAAGTGTACACCCTTTGTACATACGCAAACTCTGATGCTAATGCTGTGCACAAGAAGAGCCAGACCTAGAGTATACTGGGAGTGCAACAGCTGGCAAACTAGTAAACGGCAGCTGTGTCTGCAGCACACAATACTGCGTATCATTCTGCTGTGTCTCATCTAATCGAACGCCACTCAAGGGTGATATGACGGCGACACCTGTGGATGCATGCCGGATGGCCTCTGACCTCCAAACATGTGAATGGACTCAGAGCTTACATACTGCTGCATAGGCCGAGCATTCATTTGCTGACCACTTCGGTACATGTGCTGCTGATGGTGGGCAGCAGGTAAGGGCCCAAAATACTGTGACTGTGGCACCGGATGTTGTCTGTCTGAATACATGACCTGGCGCATAATTGGCTGAGCATGCGCGTGATACTGCTGCCTGTGCATGTATCCTCTGCTTTGAGGTACTGCAGCCGATTTTGACTGCTTGTGTGCATCAGCTTGACCAAAAAGTGGTCCAGGGGGCCATCTAGGGCGGTGCTGCTGTGTCAGCACATGTGCTGGTTGACCCAGGGCATTTGGAGGCAGTAGCCCTGACCCTGGAGCCGCCACCTCAGGAGCACCTGAGAAGGCGTACATGAGTCGTCCTGGTGTGCTTACACTGCTAAAAGGACGAAGGTGAATGCTTGATGCAACAATGTAATTGCATTTGAGGTGCAAGACTCAAAACACAAAAGATTGCAGGCTGAGCCATTTGCTGCCTCAAGACCAGGCAAAGGCACAAGCATGCATTGCACCTGCCTCCAGAAGTACACCCTGATGCTTTTTCTCACAACGTAACACAACATCCCAACAGTGCTCCCAAAGTATTGCTCGATGGTAAAAGCCCACAGTTGGAACACAGGCATGGCACAGCTGTCGCACCAGTATCTCTGAGGCGCTGCATCTGGCTCATGCTGGTCACTATTGGTGGATGCCTTGACATGACATGTGGAGGCTCACCACCGCCTGGCAGCCACTCCTGCCCTTCCTGAGCAGCTGCTGACCAGCTGCCTGAAGAAACAGCTGGGGGTCTGCCGTAGCCATGGGGGGTCCTGCCATAGCCATGGGGGGTCCTGCCATAGCCATGGGGGAGACTGCCACTGATTGCAGCACGACTCGGGGCATGGTAGTAAGGCTCACCCATAGCAAGGTGAGCACCATGCAACGGCAGGGGTGGCATAGCAAAGTAGGCTGCGCTGGGATGTGCGTCTGAGCCTGCAGTCTGCTGATGCTGCGTGACAGCAACAGCAGCAGCAGCAAAGTTGCTAGACATGCTTTGGGCAGGAGCAGCAGCATTGCGATGTCCCTGAGCTTCATGTAAAGGTGCTGCTGCTGCTGCTGTGTTAGAGACAGCTGTGGCTACTGCAGCCTGGCTGGGGACTGACTCTGCAGCTGTGCCGACAGTGTGTGCTGTCCTGCTATGTGCTGGCAGGGAAGAAGAAGGCAGCAGTGATGTTCGAATGTGGTCTGACTGATCATGACCTTGATGTGTAGGTAGCTGGGGGCCTTCAAAAGGGCTCCGGCCCGACAGCTGCCTCAGAAGCTGCTCACTGGCATGCATCTGGCCTTGCAGCTGCTGTGGAAGCTCAGCAGTGGCAGGTGTCTGCCAGTGCAGCTGCTGTGGAAGCTGCTCACGAACATGGCCACTCTCTTGAAGCTGCTGCGGAAGCTGCCCTAGCATAGGTATCAGGCCTGAGGGGCGAGACTGCTGCTGCTGACTGGCCATCTGCCTCTGGCTGTCGAGTTGCCAATGACGTAACAACTGTTCTGACTGCTGCTCATGCGCATGCAACCTCTCATAGCTGAAACCCGATTTCTGCCTTGCATCAGTGAAGTCTGATCCTTGATGTTGGACCTCAGGGCTAAAGGGTGCAAAGGGACCTGGCATGTCTGCTGAAACGAACAGCACTCCCGAAGGGGAGACATTGGCCCTTTCATGAGCTGGAAGCCCTTCCCACAAGCCTGCCTGACTGGCAAGGGGCCAAAGGGGGTCTCTGCCAGGCGGGGCACGATTCAGACGGCGGGGGCTAGCATGCGCTCTAGGTGTCTGGGTTGACTGATCATCAGTCAACAACTCTTGCGCCTTGACTGGTGATGTGTTGTCAGCAGCAGTCACTGTCTGCTGGGCAGCATCATGCCTGCTCTCCAATGTTTGGACAGGTCCCACTGCAAGTCTCGTTGCTTGTGCTGCAGCTGGTGCTGTCCAGCTGTCCTGTGCTGCTGGCTGGGAGTTTTGCACAGGTTCCAGACTAACACTGGGCTGAGCAGAACTTGACTGTGTTGTGCTTGCTGGTGCAGGCATGGCAGCATTGGCAAGCTGGTTGACAGGCACAGGTGTAGCACTGATTGCAGCTGGTGGACTGTAGCTGCTGCTGCTTTGGTGCTTGCTGGGCTCTGCCCTGGCATGCTGCTGCCTTTGCCCTGCCCTGCTTAATGCAGCCCTGCCTGAAACCATTGCCGCCATGGCAGGCATTCTGACTGGGGACTTGACAGCTGCAGTGGAGTTCATCTCAGGATCAGATGAGTCCAGCTGATCCTTAGGGTCATTGTCAGGGCTGGGTGAGCGCATCTGAGACAGGAAGTCCCGCAGGGCTTTGTCCAGCTACAGGTCCAAGCACCAATGTCAGCAAAGGCAGAATCAATGAGTCTGCAAAGTCGTGACAACATTTGTAGCACCAATGTGCAGCTTGCTTGGGTCTGGTCTTTTTCGCAAAGGACTGGGGAACGCCTGCATGGCTTTGTGTTGTTGTATGCCATGAGATATGCTTCATTTGGGTGATGTCCAAGTGTTGGTGTCCATGCGTGACACTACTGTGCAATGAAACAGGATCTGCTCTGCATTGCGCATGTACAACCCTTGTGTGACAAAGCATGCCAAGCAGCCATTGACTGGGGCGTTAAGACAGTGCGTTGCAGCAGCCCAAGAACCAGCCTTTCTCAGTTCTGCCTTAGGTGAAGTTCATGCTATACAGGTACACCTGGCGTGACACCTGGCGGAGTTCATGCTGTGCAGGTGTACCTGGCGTGACACCTGGCGCGCTGTCTGACTCAGCTCCTCCACTCGGATTCCACTGCCATCCATGCCGTGGCCCCAATCATCTTCTTCACCTGACTGTTCATCTCCATCCTGTGGACCATTTCCTGCTACAGGCTTATCAGATGCACCCATCACAATGAGATGAGGGCAATGGGAGCTGAAGGTGAAATGGTGTTGAGCAGCAAAGTGGTCATCAAGTCACACAACGAGACCACATGCATGCATTCCTCTTGGAACCAGTCTGATTTGTGCTGTGTTTCACACAAACATTGCACATTGATGAAGGGTTCTGCACAGAGCAACATGCAAGTTCCCACGCGAGCTCCATGCAGTTGGGAGAGCCTTGCGCTCGGCACTGTGCACCCAGCCCTGCACAAAGCGATTGCGCCAGAACAATACATGCCGCATGACACACATCAGTGATGCCTGAGTCATCACCCAGCTCTCAAGGAACTACAGGTCAGCAACTTGCCTGAGCAGAAATTGGCAGGGGAGCACATGGGGGATGATTGCGTTCCAGCTCAGCAGCATCCAGGCTCAGGCCAGCCAGCTGACTCAGCAGCTCAGGTCCTAAGCAGGACTTGCCTTGCATGCTGCCGTTGACAAATGGAGCTGCAGTTAGGACGCTTGAAGACGCTGCCTCAGACACCTGAGGCAGCACCTGAGGCAGTGCTCAATGCTATGTAGTAGTGCCTGAGACACAGGCAAAGCTGAGGCCATGTTGAATGCTGTGTAGAACAGGGTTGCTGTGACTGCAGAGGAGCCAGGCACAACAGACCTGACAACAAGAGTCAATCCGTGCAAGCCCATTCTGCACAATGAGATAAACAGGCTGCGCAAACAGGCTGTCAAATATCAAGAAGCATGCTTTGGGGTCCACAGCAAGGCTGAAGGTCTGTAGCTCACAGTCGGATGCAATCGGTCAACCTCACCAGATGTGGCTGAGGTGTCAGGGCAGTGACAGCTGTCTGCAGTTGCTGAACTTGAGCAAATAGGGAAGCCATTGACCCCTCATCTGCTGCCAGACCAGAAGCACACAAAAGCCCATTTGTCTGTAGCACTTGCACCTTATGCACATGTGGTTCTTGTAAGACAACACCAGCCTGCATTGAAAGTTTGTAAAATTCTGGTGCACAAAGACTATAGGGCCTGCTGGCAACGCAATTTCTGGTGTACACTACATACCATTAGCCGTTGTTGTCATGCAAGACAAGCACGCAAGACAACGACATTAGCTGTAGCTGTGCACAGATGCAACAATGCATGTGGCAGTTGTGCAGATGACAATGCATGATCAGAAACAGGCATGCATGATCATCACACGATATCAGAAAAGAGGACTTCTATGTGTAACAGGTTTCACAGTCATGCTAAGTGTGACCATAGTAGGAACTGAAGCATGAGTGTTGGACCGACACAGCCCTCTGCACTGGCTAATTGCTGATTATGATCCCCCTACACTGTATGCACAATTTGGCCAGGTGCTAGGTTGAACCAGGAGTGACGTTACCTTGTACTCAGGGCTTGCCTTTGTGCTTGGCAGCTCAGCTGACTCCACCTCCAAAACGGCAGTAAGCATGGAAGAAGCAGCACAGCTGCTGCTTTCATCATCAGACACATGTGTTCTTGCTTGGTTGCTCCTGTTATCACCCAACATGCTGTCTGAGTCTGAGGCAGCAGGACTCACAGACTTTCCTTCGCTGAGCTGTGCATCTTGATGAGGTAGGCTGCTTGCTGACTGGGCTTCTGGCACGTCCTTTGAGTCAAGCTGTGCTGCCTGTGCTGCTGCCACTGGCATTGGCAGCAGCGCAGGCGCAGCTGTCAGTGAAGCTACAGCTTTCTCAGACTGTGACGTTACTTTCTGAGGTGCAACTGGCAGAGGCTCTTCAGCTGGTACATTGCCAAGCCCTGTGCTGCTGCTTTGTGAAGCTGACATGGCACCGTCAGCATTTGCCGTCAAGGTGACAGCGTCATCATTGATTGCACCATCAGGCATGTGAGCTGAACAAGCCGTAGTGTGTGCATCTGCAGCCACGCTACCACTGCTGAGGTCTCCTGATGCAGAAACAGACTCAGCATCTGATTGAGCAGGCAAGTCAGGCAAGCTGGGTTGCGCATATGGTTCTGGCTTGCCCAAGATCATATGTTGAGGCAGTTCCTGTACTTCATGCTGTGCAGCAGTGTGGTTTCTAGCTGGACTGTGCTTCCTCGGCGCTGTTTCAGCTGGCTGCACCACCGCCACCGAAGGCAAGCGCTCCAGAAGCTGTGCACCGCCTTCGACTGTGGCATGGATTTGAGAAGAGTCCTGTGACAACAGCTCCAAGGATGTGTGATGGGCTGCGACTAGCAGCAGGCCGTCCGCACTCTGAGCAGCACTGCTTGCAATGTCAGCATCATTCTCCTGCTGATCAGCATGCAATAGCCCAGTGGTGTTGAGACTGTTTATGCCAAGCATGATCCTGTCAGGGCTGCTGCTGTGGGTGCTTACCAAGGGGCTGCTGACAGATGCACGAGCAAGACTGCTTGACTGCCATTCTGGGCTCTGGCGCACTGAGCTGCTGGGTGACTCAGCTGAAGCTGCTAGAGAAGCTGCTGGGGAATCAGCCACAGCAATTCCTGGCCGGGCTGATGGCAGACTGCCAGTTGCTGGAGCAACTGTGCTAGTAGCCATAAGCTCTTCTTTGCTGGCAGCTGGATGAGTCTGTATGCTGCTTGGCTGAGATCCTGAGAGGTCCCTAGAATGATGTCTACCAGGCGTTTGAGCAAGCATCTGCTCTGGAATGGCATCTGCTTCGTGCTGGAGCTCATGTTGGCCACTGTCAGGTGAATGATTGAGGCTGCTATGAACAGCACTTGCTCTGCTGTCTGGTGAATGTGCTTCTCTGCTTCCAGCCTGCTCTGGATTGTTGCTGCTTTGCTCAGCTTCTGCATCAGGCTCACTATCAGCCACATCAGATCCAGCTGGGCTGTGGGCACGTGACCCAGATGAGTCAGCATGATCCTGCCTGCCAGCAAACAAGTCAGGGCTGTGTGCACGAGAGGGAGCATGACTGGTACTTCTGCTGTTGGCTGCAGACGCTGCACCCTCCATGGCTGCTTGCACCTGAATTGCATGCAAAAGAAATAGACACACAATGCGGACCGGACTGGTTGGCGAGCCTTGATGGAGCCTGGAGCTCATACAAGTCTGAGGCAAACAGATTGTGGCATGCTGGCATGTCAGCCATATGGCTCAACACTGGCAGGATTCTTCTTTACGCATTGACTCTGTTGATATGAGACTGTTATGTGAATGACAACAAGCGTGAAGCAAGGTGTTGTATGGGCAATGGTGCAAAGTATAAGCATGATAAGATGCAAGACTGCATAGGTTGGTTGCTCTGCTGTCTCTTACTTGCATAAGTGTAGCTGTGCTGATGCAGCCACGGCCATCCTTCTTCATGCCTAGTAGAGCTTTGTACAGCTTGGGATTGCTGGCAGCAAGCCTTTGCAAAGCCTGTATAGCAGTTCCTGCGGCCAGCACAGGAACTGGCATTGCTTGCAGCACAGAAGAAAAGACATAGAGACATTGTTGCGAAAGCTGCAGGACAGACAATGCTGATCCACAGCATGCAGCTGAGCACAGCTCCTCTAATCAGTACAATTTCATGCTGTGCATGCTTCAGGCTGCTTACCCTTGCTGTGCAGTGAAGTGCTGTCTGATGCCGTCTGCTTTTGCTCCAGTGCCGCCACAGGAGCGACCTTTGCAGACAATGCTGGATGAGTCCTGTTCTTGACACCCTCATCAGTGTACTCCACGACATGAACAGGGAACAGAGCTCGCTTTTTTAGCAGCTCAATACTAGTCTGCTGTGGGCTCTTTGGTCCATTTTGCCACCAAAACTGAGTGGGGCTCTCTGTGATGCTGTGCCTGTGTCACAGACGACATGGCTTGCCACAGATGATGACATGGGTCCATGCTTGACCCAGCGTGAGTACGGTGCCAGAGGCTAGCTAACTAGGTAGCTAGTTTAAGATACCTATCTGCTCGTGGTGCTGGAGGTGACCGTCTGAAGTTGCCTATCCTATCTGCCAGTACTCCACCCCTGGAAGGACTTGGGGGCTGCTGATACGCCTTCATGCTTATTGAAACCTACAGGTGGCTAAGTTGATTCGCCCCAACAGAGGCCGGGGGAAAACAGCCCTGCCACGTCCAGCGTGAGTCAGGACAGGCCCATCTTCCGCTGCTTAAGGACTCAGAGCATGCGTGAGTAACAACGTACCGGAATTTTGGAGCCAGGCACGCAGCGGTTCTTGCAGGCGCGTCAGAGGCAGTCGGGAGCTCACAATGCCAGATGTTTTTGAATGTCAGGGTTTTTCAAACCTATGCAGCCAAAAGTCAACTCAGCAACATTGAGCACTTTTTGCAGGTTCCTGGCGACAAGCCATACTGCTTGCACGCTTGTGCACGGAGTATTATGGGGGATTTCGACAAGTCCCGTAAGATCGCATTCCTGCCAGGAACGTCAGGTATAGGCAAAGCACTGGCAAAGAACTTAGCTAAGGCAGGGTACAAGATTTTGATTGGTGGAGCCAAGCTTGGAGAAGCAAAAGCCAGTGTAAAGGAGATCCAGAAAGCTGCAGGATCAGCATGTCCTTTTATTGAAGCTATGGATATGAAAGGAGCTGCGGGAGCTGCCAAAGTCATCTTTTTTTCCATGTCGGTGAGTGCTCTCTGACTTTGCAGACTCAAAATTGCTCAGGCTACAATCACTTGCTAGTCATCCATCTTAGGTGCAGGCTGAGGGTTCCCATGCACTGCTCATCACAGGGCAGTCAAGAGGAAAAGAAAGACCTCCTGCAAGATCTACAGTCTGAGTTGAAGGGCAAAACTATTATTGATGTCACAACAGCAGCATACCTGAAGGACGAAAGCAAATGGGGTCAGACATCCACGACACACATGAACCAAGAAGCTTTGGCAGTCCCAGCAAAATGGGTCAGATGCTGGAATACAGTCTTTGTGGTAAGACAACCAGCCATGCTGCTCTCTGCTGTTTCATGAGTCCAGATACAAATCCAACAAGTCGTCTTGCAAATGCTGTCCAAACGCTCTGTGATCATGGGACGGGCGGTTGATGTCCTGCAGGGTCTGCTTGAGAACCCACCTCCTTCAGATAGCCCACACAACATTATCATATGTGGTGATGATCAAGACGCTGTCACAGACGCAAAGCAATTAACTGATTGCCTGCCAGGCTTCAAGGTAGGAAGCCATTGCCTTGCAATTCAAAATGATGCCGTTTGCAAATGCCGCAGCATGGTGCAGTTGATGCTGACATGCAGAACCACAGCAATGCAGCAACAGAAAAGCCTCACAAAGTATTGCCTGGTCTTGCGTCGCACCACTTGGCGGTGAAAGAGCTGGTCAGTTCCTTATCAAGGCCAAATCTGCATCTTTGTACATGCAGGCTCTGTATGGAGGCGGCCTGAAATACGCCAAGGCCCTGGATTTGCTTGGACCTGGCTGGATAGTGGAGTTGGACAAGAATGCCAGTAACTCAATGGGCAGTGCTCTAGCTGGCTGGCGATTTGGCCTGTGAGCTATATTTTAGCACCTGTAGCTTAATAAGCTTCTCATGGCAGTAGGCACTGAGCTGCTGATCCTCTGGTTGCTGACCCAGAATGTTTGCAAGTGTTGCCATTGTGTCACCAACTGCTGCCAACCTCTGTGGAAAGTTTGGTGCTGTGCTTGCACCTTAGGCAAAGATGAATGCCGTTTGCCTACGTCTGGTTGTGATGAATATGTCTGTGTCATAGCCTGTGGAGCATCAAGCATATAACTTAATGACAAAGTCTCCACAGATCGAGCTCTGAGCTACTAAGTGGTGACTTTCCTAACCACTGGTGATTCCAGCAGTCTTTCCAATAGTCAGTAGTAGCAGTACAGTCATGACGTGATCAAGTACTCAAGTTGTCCTCAGAATTGTCAGAGGGTTCAACAACTGACTTCTAAAAAAAGTTTGAGAGTTCCAGTGATACAATATATGGCAAGCCACAAATGATATGCTATAGGATTGAAAGGCATCCTGTGGTGCTGGTAACAGGAAGCTGGTACTCAAAAGATAACTGAGCCTAGGTAACCTTCCAGGGTGTTGTGCCAATCTGGTGAGTCGGTTACTCACCGGGGTATGCCGTCGCAGGTTGGGCTGTACGCGCGCGTAGCAGGCTGTCTGGTCGCCATCGACAGGGCATGCTGCCAGTATGTCTTCCCGGCGTGTAAAACAACAGCTGGCTGCTCTGCAGCAGCGGCAGAAGACTTCCTCAGACCTGCATCATACCTTGTCTGCCTCTAAGAAAAAACGTCTTAGGCCCAGAGAGAAGCGTAAGAAAGCACAGAAAGATCACAAGCTTGTCACCGACGAAAAACATACGCAGCAGACTGTGCAGAAGAATCTCAACTACTACCAGGCGACAACGCACAGTAAAGCTACTGCTCAGGCTGCTGCTGTCATGAGTGAGGTGACCCATAGAGTAGCTCCTATGGTCAAATGTGTCTTGCGTGCTAAACGCGGAGTGTCACATGCATAACTTCTCTGCAGTTGTTGGGAAGTTCAGCTGCGCCGTGAGCTTTTCAGACCTGACAACAGACTTGACAACAGAGATAAAGCTGCAAGCTTGAGGCCAGATGGTTGTCGCAGCATGCAAGACCAGATTATCAGGCAGGTTGCATGGTCATCGCAACGCCGGCCTGCACAAGACAGGCGCACAGAAAGCTGTATTTAACATGCCCCAGAGCTACAGCAGCAGCAGCCAATCACCAGCACCGTCTGCAAGAAGGAAACATGTCTTTACCTGCACAGGTCGCACAGCAGGCACTACTCGTCCTAGTGCCAATCAACAATTAGATGGGCTTCACACGGTCAAGGCCTTCACAAAAGCAGGCCTGGCCGTATCCTCAAAACACAGACATGGCACACACGTTGCAACAGGTAGCTTTATGGGCTTAATGGGGCAGATACTGAAAGACATGGCCCCAAGTGTGCCTAGCGGGTGCGACCTGATGGTTGAGAACATCTGCTATCACCCTGCAGGTACTCTGACTGCATGCGAGGATTCTGATGCATCTTGTATCTTGACACATTTCATCAGAAAGATCACAGACATCCTGCACATGGCATCACATGTGCCTGCCCCATCAGAACATTGGCAGCACACCTGCAGTTCCACCCACTTAGAAATCCATAGCTACAGTTTCACACAGTGCTGTAATGCAAAGCTGGCAGCACAGAGCATGAAATTGCATGTATAGAAACGCTCCCAAGTTTCAGGCAAAGTGCATTCTGCATTATCAGATGCCTGAGCTGACTTTCTCTGTTGCTGTAGGGTCTCCAACTGCGCTGCTGACTGACCTGAGCCTTCAATTGCCAGCCAACCAGCTGGGTCTCATCTACGGTCGTAGTGGTGCTGGAAAGACCACCCTCCTCCAGTTGCTGGCTGGCTTGACTGACACCACCTCAGGCCAAATTTCTCTTGGCTCAGGTGCAAATGAGACTCTCCGCACTTGATGCTGCAGTGTTGCGTACTTCTGCAGCGAGCTTGCTGTTGAACACCTGTGCATGTTTGCTTTGCTGCTGCTGCTAGTGCTGACCTATAATGCATGCTGTGCATGGGATCCGCTTGCCACTGATGTCAACCCAATCTTCACGAGGGCAACGCTGAGTGCTTAAACTATAACTGCTGAGGCAAGCAGATACCATGGGGAGTCACCAAGGAAGCTGCTCATACTGTCCACGCATGCAACTGTGGTGATTGACTACTGCTAGTGTAGGTACCATGAGTGGAACTCCAGCAGCTGCAGAACCTGTGCAAATGAATGCAATGACGCCGCAAGAGCTGGCAAAGCGATGTGGGCTTGTCTTCCAATTTCCGGAGCGCTACTTTCTGGGAGGCACTCTGCAAGAGGTGGCTTTTTAGACCTTGCTGCCACGGGCCCTGTGCCATTGCCATGCTGGTGTGCTGTGTCAAATCAACAACAGCTTTTGTCTGTGTCGTGTCATGTGCAGTATCACACAAAAGCATCTCCCACGCAAGATGTGACCATATGATAGTCTGCACAGCGCTATGTTAACTGACAATGTGCTTCCGCATGGCCAGCCAATGCATTTGTATTCCCTCCAATTGACCAAACAATTCTCCTGCTGCTGCTTACCTACGTGATCGCTCTTGCTGCAGGAAATCATCTTTGGGTGGCCATTTGACGAGTACGAGCGGCAGGCTTATTCAGTACAAGCGCACCGTGTCTTGGAGGCAGTGGGGTTGAAGCACATCCCTGTGCAGACTCCTCTGCAACAGCTCAGTGGTGGCTACAAGCGCCGCGTTGCCTTGGCTGTACAGCTTGTCCGACGCCCTGCGGTGAGCAATGCAGTGCCACCTTCAGACTGCTGTTGTTCATCAAGCTGTTCCTCCAGCTACTCACTTTTTCAACTGCTGAATGCGCCGGTTGGGCTGTGCATGCTCCATCACAGGGCTGACATGCCATAGTCACACAAGCTTGTTGAGCAAAACCTGCTGTTTACTCAGCATGTCTAGAAAGCGATTGAACGTCCACAATCATCACAGTCTTTTCGTGCCCATCTTGACATGTACTCCTGATGCTGTGTCACTTGTGTAACATGCACAGACGTCTGAAGAGTTCTTGTATGCTACATCAGAGCCTTGGGCTGGCAGTGCAGCATGCGACGGCCGACTACCAAACCTGCACTGCAAGTAAGTGAATGATGTGGCAAGTTGTGCAGTGACATCAGCCTCCAGCAGATGCTCTTCACATGTAGGTATTGCTGCTTGATGAGCCGCTGGCTGGCTTGGACTGGAGAGCTCGCATCGAGGTGGCTGACACACTGAAGCAGTTAAAGAGTGAATGTACCATCTTGGTGGTGTCCCATGACCTCCGTGAGCTGACTCCTCTGGTAAGTGACTGTTTGCATGCCATTTCTTAGTTGCTGTCGGTCGCCAGCAGTGGCTGGCTGCACAGTCAAGATGAAACAAATCAAAGTCTAAGCTGTGTGTAATGTCAGGATACAGCTGACTTGTTTTGGGGGGCACAGGTGGACAAGGCGTGGCAAATGCAGCCAGGAGGCAGGCTTCAAGCATCACCTTGGCCGCCACAAGAGCTGCAATGAGCGCACTGTGGGGAATTTGAACTGCAGTACGATTTCATATTGCGCGTGCTACATGATGTAAGCAGGGATATGATGCTAAATGTGGTAAGCAGGGATTGCAAGAAGGCTTGCTTCCGTGCATACTAGCAGACACAATCTGAGCCTGTGTAAGCGATTGTATTTTCGGTATCAAGCAGCATCCGGGAAATCAGTGGGATCGTATTGCAGAGCGCAAAACAGTGTTGATGCCTCTTCCAGCTGGGCTTGAACCAGCGACCTTGCGGTTAACAGCCGCACGCTCTAGCCAGCTGAGCTATGGAAGAAGAAGCATGCCATGTCATCAGGTTATTTGTTGTTAACTTCACCATGACTTTTGTCATCTGCTCTTCCTCGTCGCTTATTGGTGTCCTCCTGGAATGTCTCCAAGGCCGATGAGATTGTAGCTGAGCCTTATGGCGCAGACGTCAGACACTTCACTTGGTGGCAGGCCTGATCGCGTTTGGTCTTTGGCGGACTTAGAGCTGTTGCACGAGGTTGAAAAACCTATCATTGTTGTGGTCACACCAACGCATGACGACCCAAGCAGGTCAGCATTAGCTGTGCGTCGCAAGTCGACAGGCTGGCTGGTTATTGTGACACCTATTGCTGTTGGCCTTGCAGTCCTGGAGGGGTCAGGGAAACAACTGATGTTCCCTTCCAGAATGCTACGTGTGTGAAGCAGTACGGCCTGAAAAGACCTCGAGAAGAGTACGAAAGAGTCTTGGCAGGCTGGACAGAAGAGCAGACACTGAGACGGAGGCGGTTCTTGGCAGCAGTCACAAAGGTACTTGCCCTATGCCTTCAAAATGAGCTCTGAGACCACCGCCTTGGTTTGCATTTCCACTGTGTATCACATTACGTGCACAGGGCAAAGAAGCAAAGGAGTTCTGGCTGGATATCCGCCCGTTGATGCATTTGTTTTGTCAAGGGTATGCCAAGGAAGGTCCTATGCGCATAACTAAAGTTCTAAGCAAGGTAAGACGATATGCCCAACAGCAGCAAATTTTGACACAAATTTTCATGCCTACGGCCTTTGATCAACAGAGCACATGCTGATGCTTTGTGGATTGCCTGCTGCAACTTCTGATTTGCCTAATGTGTGCTTCTCATGACAAATAGCCTTTTAAAACAGTGATGTGACTGCTCCACAAAATTCATGCTGCTTGATTGCATGGCATGCGCTTGGGAGCGGCACATCAACATGTAGATATCAGGCCTTGTCTGCTTCGAATACCATTCTGCAGCAATGCCAAGTTAGGTCCATGCTTCCTTCAGCCCATTCAGCTTGAAACTTCGCCTGGCTCTGTGGAGACGGCTGTCATGCACATCATCGAGCCAGAGCAATCAAGCATTGCTGACTCGCGGGTGTGCGCCATGCATGACCGAGATCCCATACACACCATGTTGTATGACAGCAAAGGAATGTTGTTGTCAGCCAACAAAGCTGCTATGACAGCATTCCACATTGATACACCAGGTAAGTACACCAGATACACCATTCAGCTAGGGCTCCCAGCCCTACATTGCATCAGGGTCTCATGGCATCTTTTGAACCATGGTTTTACTTGTTAGTATGGGTACAAATTGTCTGTACCAGTGTACCATAAAGAGCGCCAGGGTTTGCTCATTCACACGGTTTAGATTTTATGGTACATACTCAGATGTTGTAACTGGTGTTTGTACACAAGACATTGTACTTGGTGAGTAAGATGGGCTGCAGTTGCACAAGAGCCCTAGGCCTGCCCTGCATGTGCATATACATCTCATGAGCAAATGCTGTGTGAACAGAAGCTGCTTGTGGTGCTGATGTGTCTGCAAATCCATAGTGCTGTAGGCCACAGGTGCATATATGGACACAAACCAGCTAGTGTTTTGCACAAATGCTGCTTCAGCTGTTGTATTGCTGAATGGCTGCTTGCCGAGGACTGCACTGTCCTGCATGAATGCTCAGCTTGCTGTGGCTTCCCCGTACAGGGTCAGACATGCCTTATGCAGAAGCACTCACAATCAAGAAGCTCTTTGATGCAGGCGCTTATCCAGGTATCGCCTGTTAGCTGACTACATAACTAGTGACCAGTCATATAGCTTGTCCTGATCTCAATGTCATTGCTGCACCTCACGTTGCAGAAGCATAAAGCGCATCACTAACATGATGCAGTCAGGGGTGCTGCCACTCTGAATGCTGCTTGATGTGGCAGCAAGTGGTCTGGCTGCTATGACACACATATTATCAACCTCTCACCACTTTTCACCATCCAGGTTTGCATGCCAGAGCCTAATGTCATGAGCCTGAGCCTAATGTCAGCAGGAAGACTACACAGCCTTCTCCCAGCTGTGCCTGTTGCCAAAGTTTCAATTGCAAAATTGCACTTTGTCCTCAAGAATACCTGGGCACTGCCGACAGCAGTGACCTTTCCATACTACTACTTCAATACATATATACTATGTATAATATACTCAATACCATTTTTCTATCCTCAGGTAGTGCAGCTGCAATGCTTGCAGGTGGTCAAGAAGAGGCAGACAGAGCATATCATGAAGCCATGCATGCTGTTTTCACTGCCCAAGTGGATTGTCACCGTCATTCGCAGCCTTTCAGTCGCAAGAAGGATGGCAAAGTCAGATGGGCTATGCTTGAGATGTGGCCTATGCTGGTAGGCGCTTGACTGAACTCAGCTCAACTTGACTTTGACAGCTGGGTCTTCTCATTTGCTTGCCTTGTCAGCACACCAGAACAGCCAAAAGAATGCAACACCAGTGTCAGTCAGCTGCTTTCAGCTCACGCCTTAGGCTTGCTTGCAATGCGTGCTCTGATGTTGCACGGATGTCAAGGGGCTGTTTTCCTGTCCAAACAGCGCCTGGCATGTCATACATTGCATATTTATTTTGTGATCTTGTTGATTGCTCTGTCCAGGTTTGACAATGCATTGTCTGTCTGGCCTCACGCTCTGTGTGTCCGCCGCGGTGTGCTTGCTTTGACCAACTCACACTCATTTCCTAGGCTCTGCAGACTATTTCACAGTCAAATTGCCTGCTCCATTGTCCTACTGTGAAACAATGCTGCCAGTCAAAGGCAGTCTTCATACAGCGTCTCCATACAGCCTGAAGATGAACACAGTTTTGCTCCATGTCATAAGTGTCCCTTCACCTTGACAGCCTGTCATGTGATTGTGCAGGATCCAGTATCCCAATCTCCAGCTGTGCTAGTCAAGACCTCCAACATAACTCAAATGAAGCTGCTGGAGTTGGAGCTGGCTGGGCGGCAAGACTCTCTGCAGAGGTAGGCAACACAAGAGTCATTTGGTCCCTGTATCTGCAAATGCAATCTCTGCATCATATGCCACACTGCTGCTCAAGCACTGGTGAAAAGCATGGCCATGCAACTACTTAGCCAGGCAGGCCCACCCAGACAGAACCACCGTTTGATTGGGCAGCAGCGTCGTTGCATTGAGCAGTCTAGGCCTGCCACAAGCGCAGTAGAGGGTGGCCTGGGCTGTGCAAATAGTGGCTGGGCTGCTGTCAGATGGCCCACCACAGCAAAACGTAGAGGAAGGCATGGACAGCCAGTGTTGTACACCCACAGATGTCTACCACAGCTTTTGGCTGTCTGTCCACTGCAACATGAACAGCGTTGTTGCCTGTACAGGCACAACGATGAGCTGGAGCAGGACTCAGTGGCCATGCAGGCTGAAGCGCGCAAGCTTCAACGGGAAGCTCACAGCCTGGCTCGCAGGCTGGAGGCTGTCATGCATGACAAGCTGAAGGCCAGGACCAGCTTTGATGCCACCACGCCCATAGACAAGACCCTGGAGTACCTGCAGAATGCCATCATGGTCAGCTCACAACCTGTGTGTGTGTGTGTGTGTGTGTGTGTGTGTGTGTGT
>JAABUO010001900.1_pt1 | contig 26238 bp, 32 predicted proteins | sample 5559291 | NCBI WGS metagenome assembly JAABUO01 (sample SAMN10711878, study PRJNA513372) | rock metagenome | isolation source: Antarctica rocks | place: Antarctica: Victoria Land, Finger Mt sud
GTAATGCCCAGGAGGTACACTACTACTAGTAGCTGACAGTGGAAGTCATCAAGGTTGTGATTCACAGTAGGATAATGTTTTGCCGTCAAACATCCTCAATATTGATGACAGGCACGATATAGATGCAGACACACAGATGAACGTGTTGTACTTGGCAAGGGTCAAGTCATGTTTTGGGCAATTGTCTAACATTGCATGCATTGCAAACATGCAACTCCTGCAATGACAGGAGTGCAAGCCGTCAAGACTGCTCAAGTCTTGGGCAGTGCAGATTACACAGCATTACACAAATGCAACACTGACGGCACAGGGTGATGAGGCTGCATGTGTTACAGATTGGTAGGACCAGGCAAGGTAGCTCATGTGCTCTTTGACTTGGTTCCACTCCTCAACTTCTTGGCCAGCTGAACCTTGCTGAGCTTTCGCACCTTGGGTTCCTGTCACATCAAACAATCCCACTGCTCAGCTGCTTTGCTGACACACAACAGCAATACAGGTGACATCATCAATAGCTGCTGCAAGACAGACGTATCCAGTCTTTGCTAAGGTATGCAGTCTTTGCTAGTAATGTCCCTTATTTGATGCTGGCTTACCTCCTCATTCTTGACATCTGAGCCCTTCTCTGTCAAGACTAGCTCAATGTGACAAGGGCTGGACATGAAAGCTGCACAGCACAGACTCAGTTAGCCTTCCCGCTAAACTTGCTGATGTCTTCTCGACATTGCTTCGACAATCTATCCAACATTCTGACACATCACACTGAAGTACGCATGCCCATGCAAATGCACATAGTCAGTATAGGCTGTCATGAAACAGTGCTCGACGAAGCCATTGAGGATGAATATCATGCAAGAGACGTACGATTGATGCGCCCATGCGCCCTGTATGTACGCCTGCGCTGCTTCTGTGCCTGGTTCACTTGGATGTGTGAAATGTAAAGAGCATCTGTGTCCAAGCCCTTGACCTGCAAATCCCAACTAGGTGTTCAGAGTTGATCTTCTGCTACTACGAGCTGACACAGCTGCTCTGTGATATTGAGCTATCGGTTGCAGCAACCAACCACACCTCTGCATTGCTTTCTGCGTTCTTCAACAGACCCAACAGAAATTCACAGGACTTTGCGGGCCAGCGACCCTGTCCATTGCTCAAACCCTCATTCTTTGTCTGTCCTGATCGCCCAACACCACCGCAGAACCTACGGAAGGGAATAATACGCCTGTGGCCAAGGACATCCTCCAAGTACTTCTTTGCCTTGCCAAGGTCCATTTTCCTCAATGCCATTGCGGATTCTCGCGTGTTCTTGAAATGAACACGCAGGTCCGATCCACGAGCCTGCAATCATCGCAGAAACCAGGCCGGAATTAATGTTGCTGATTGCAGTGCCTGGCAAAAGTGTTTGCGGCAGGCTTGCAGCAGCTAACAGCCTCTGCGGCAGCAAGGTACCTTGCATGACTTGGTGAGACTATCCGGCTCCCTCGCATACTTGACCATGTTGCCCTCCTTGAGGCCTTCTTGCCTGCCTAGCTAAGAGAGAGAGCCGCCGAGACGCTTGGACTCTCAACTTCACTAATTGCTCCGAAGCCATTTTCATCAATTATGCCCAACCCTCGAGTCAAACCCTCTCCGTACAGCCGTTCCGAACTCCTTCACGAGAGCTTCGAGACTTTTGTCGATTGCTTACAGTGCCACGAATATCAACAGCGTCGTTGCCGATAGTGGTGTCTTACCTTGTCAAGCGCTTGTCTGCCGTCAAGACCCTGCATAGCAAGGTCAAGTGCATAGTAAGGTCACAGTCGAGCCGTGGCTATGGCGACCACAGATAATATGGGAGGTCCAGCCACCGTGTCGTATGCTGGGCCGAGCTTAGTCCCTCAGCAGCACACATACGGCCATGTGTACGTTTGCAGCGCTTCAGAAGCTTCCACCAGTGATCACTTGCACTTCAATTCGCGATAACCAGGACCTGCTTTTTGTCTGCAGATTATGTTGTCTCTGTGGTACTTCCATCATGAGCAACCCCTCCAACATGTGTGTCAGCTGTATACGCTCCCAAGTGGACATCACCGCCCCAATACAGAAGCAGGTCACTGTCCTGTGGTGCAAAGAATGCAATAGGTACTTGCAACCACCAAAGAACTGGGTACGAGCAGAGCTGGAATCTAAGGAACTGCTGATATTTTGCGTCAAGCGAATAAAGGGGTTGCAGAAGGTATTCTGCTGGCTTTCAGTACTGCTTGAGGCACTTTCCTGCCCTGCTCAGGCCTCTGCTTGCAGCACCTTGATAGTACACATTTTGCCGTGACTGGGTGTGCCGTATCAGAAAGGAAAATGCCTTAAATGCAACAGCAGTCCATACGTGTGGTCTGACATGAGCTTTGCCTGATGCAGGTCAAGCTTGTGGACGCTGGTTTCATCTGGACAGAGCCCCATTCACGCAGGCTCAAGACCAAGCTGACAGTACAAAGCGAGGTCTTTAATGGGGCCATTCTGCAGCAGACCTTTGTTGTAGAGTATGTGGTGGAAACACACATGTGCCCAGATTGTTCTAGAGCTGCAGCTAATCCCAATACATGGACTGCAGTCGTTCAGGTCAGCTTCCAGCCAGCCATGCTGCAGGCTGTGTCCGTCCAGCAACTCATCCTTTACCTTGTGCACCTTGGTCCATGTAATACATAATACAAAGTCTGGTGCTGGTGTTGTGGTCAACGGCCTCACATCTTGCTGAATGGTGTGTGCTCAATGTACATAGGCTGCACACGCTTATGCATGGTGTTCAGCAAGCAAGGCACGCCTGCCTGGCGTCCCTGTCCTGTGGCAGTGACTCACCATCTGCCAGAGTGTTTGCTGAGTATCAATCGTTGATGATGCAGGTGCGACAGCATACAGAGCACAAGCGTACATTCATGTTTCTGGAGCAGGTCATTCTGAAGTACAACGCAGCGTCTACCTGCATCAACATCAAGGACATCCATGAGGTGGGTGCATGTCCTGCATGCTCTGGTACTCACAACATGGTCTGCCAGGGAGGGTGCAGCTTGCAAGTAGGCGTCGCATTATGTTAACCGCAGGCATTGAGCTGATCAGCTTGTTATTTGCTTTGCATGCTCATGCATGTGCATCTGAATCAGGCATGCTGGCAGCTTTGCTGTTTATGCATCACTAGTGGAAGAATCTGAGTAATGGGTTGGTCATGCAAAAGAAAGCTATTTCAAGTTGTCAGATTGATCAAATGTGCGCAAGGATGCACTGCCAACCATTGCAGTGCCAACCATTTTAGTGCAAGTGCAGGGCGTAGATTTCTTCTTCAGCAAACGCAGTCATGCTCAGCGATTTCTAGATTTCCTGCACGGTGTGGTGCCGCTGCGGTATCGCACCAATAAGCAGCTGGTCAGTCACAATGAGCAGAACGCCACCTACAACTACAAGTACACCTTCTCAGTGGAAATAGTACCCATCTGCAAGGTATGCTCCCCCAAGGGATGTCCAAGTCTGCCTACTTGCACACCTTGCCTGTCATGCTTGTCACCTTTTACCAATTTTGTCTCTTATGTTTTGACTTGGGAGCTTTTCCGTTTTGACCTGCAAGGGGGAAGCATTTGTGTATGCCCATCTCGTCGCATATAAGTCTTTCCCCTTGCTTCTGAGCAGATGCACTAAAGCAGTTCATTCTGTGTATTCTGTGCAGTGCTGATTTGTCCTGCCTGACCCCAACTTTGTGTCTTTAGGATGACTTGATATTCCTGCCATCCAAGATCTCCAGTTCCATGGGACACCTGGGACCTCTTGTGCTGTGCACGCGTGCCATGAATACCCTGCACTTCATGGAGCCTAACACCCTGAGGACCACTCAAGTGGAGGTGAGACACCCCTTCCGCTTAGGTGCACTTCCTCTGTCATGACCAAGCCACAATTGCAGCCAAGCGAATGGAAGGCATCAATCGATGCCTGCATGTCATGGCGCTGCTTGTGTGTTGACAACAGGCCGCCTGATTGACTGTTTGTTGAAACGTGTCACTGCTGTAGTCGTCACTGTCATGAACCTCTAGTGCAGCTTGTGCTATATGCGTACTGGTACAGGGTTTACACAAGTCGTGCTGAGACAGTACACCTGCATCATTCAGGCACCAGTGTTCTGGAGAGCGCCATACAGAGCTCTGCTGAACAGCAGACACCTGGTGGAGTACATGATCCTGGACATTGAGGCCACCGGCCAGACAGCAGCCCAGGGCAAGCTGGAGCTAGCAGACGCACAGGTGGCAAGGGTTGCCGACCTGGGCAGTAATGACACCACCTACCATGTCAGAACCCACCTGGGGCATCTACTTAACCCTGGGGACACAGCACTAGGCTATGACCTGACCAGGGCCAACTTTGTGGATGATGAGCTGGAGAACTTCCTGCAGAAGGGCCACACCCTGCCAGATGTAGTCCTGGTAAGCTGTCACATCACAAAACCAGTTGTCCTCACCATAAGCTGTGAGCAGGCACTTCAGCTGAGCTACGTGAAATTGCAAATTAGCCACCGCACAATCTGTCCTGCCTATGAGACTGCATTTGGTACCTCACAGGCTGCGCATGCATGTACAAAACATTCGAGGTTCCAAAAAAATCACAGCCTTGCCAGAGGGACAAGCTCACGGTGCAGGCCTGGGCTGCAAGCTGTGGCCATCCTCATGGCAATATACACGCTGTTTGTATTAGCCTGTCCGCTATTCTCCCTTTGCAGTGCGTCACTTCTGTGATGTGCTGCCCTGGCATCGCATGTATACAAATCAGAACCAGCAGCATGCTTCTTTGCCCAATTGTCTGTGGCATCCTACTCAGCTGAGCAGCTTTGCAGTCCCAGCGTACAAGCATGCATTGGTGGTCACAGTTCTCTGTAGCCAAGCTGAGTGATGTGGTGTGATTGTAGGTGCGGAAGAGCTATGAGGAGCGGCGAAGGAAGAGGCATGTGAAGGGCCAGGGCCGCAGCTGGAAGCTCAAGCGCATGGCCATGGACACAGAGGACACCATGCAGCTCAAGAAGGGGCAGCAGGCTCAAGCAGACAGGCGACAGCAGGACCTGGAACGCTTCATGCAGGTGCGCTGGCTTTGTCAAGCTGTACCTGCAAATGGCATGTGCAGCTGCATCTGCTGTTGTATTGCCAGTCATCAGCGCAAGTTGCTCACTAGGTCAAGGTGCATTGATGCTGTTGTAGTAGCGTGGTCTTGGCCAAAGTTGCATGGTATCTTTGTTATCCTGCATAAAAACGACAACTTCTGTACTTTGTATCTGAGTTGTTTCAGCTAGTTGCTTGTGCACATGCTGCTGTATGCATATGCTGCAGTGTAAATTCACCTTCACATGCTCATCTGTTCAAGGCATCACTGCTGAGATCATTTTGCTGAATGCACTGGTTGCATTTGCAGGAGTTGGAAGAGGATCCAGAGATGCGGAGCAGGGTTGCTCTATACAAGGACCCTGCACACAACCCTGCAGCTGCTCAACAGCAAGCAGATGCCATGACAGACGGCTATGATGATGAAGATGATCTGCCTGAGATCCCACTGGACGAGCTTCTGGATGACATGAATGCTCTACAGCTTGAAGGGGTCCCACCTGGCGCTCCTGGCAATGATGATGACGATGAGGACATGGAAGAATGACTGTGCTAAAGTGAAATCGAGTGCTGCTGTTATGATCAGTTGCTGTATATCAGGTAATCAAATCATGATAATCATCGGTCATTAAGAACCACTGCAATACTGGTGATATTTTGCGACGGCATTTCAGGAAGGTGTTTCGTGCTATGTATTTTATGAGCTATTAGCTGGTAGATTGAAAGTAGCTGATCATGATAGCTTGCAGGAGTCCTTTTGGACAACACCTTAGCATCTGAATTCTTGCTGAAGCAAGGTCGCAGCTACATGTAGTGTGTGCTTGCAGCAACAGGCTGTGCCCACCTTCTGAAGCCTGTGAAGAACATCTACAATTTGAGCAGAATCTCCTGCATAACCAGGCGGGGTGCCCGATTGTCAGGCAGCCTGTGACTCTGCGATCCAACGAAGAATGTGGCCCTGCCGGCAGCTTAAGCATAGGGCTGAGATGTTCTTTCACTATTTTTGAGACGCTCCAAAAGTGGCTCTGTACTAATGGAACTCTGGCCTGTGATTCAGTCCGTACGCCGTTAACCTTCGATGGCCGTCGATTCGGTCAAAGCCAGACTTCAAAGCAAAGCAAGTGCGATTGTTGCGGCGTACGAGAGGCGCAAGATGACGTCCACCATGTCGCTGCAAACTCTTGGGCAGATCAGTACAGCGATGCGACCCTGCAAGCAGGCGCGGCCGACTTCACGACCTCGTCTGATTTCCGTCAAGGTCAACGCCGCACGTTCGCCGTCTGCACAACAAAGATTCTTGAGCGGCTCCAGGTTCCTGAAGAGCGCGTTGCCTGAGATCGTTCGCCATGGGCAGACTTCTGTTGTGGTGTCGAGTGCAGCAGCTTCGAGTCCAGCAGGTACTGATCGGGGATTGAAGCAAGCTTCCTGCACCCTTTCCGCTAAGCAAGCAACGCTTTGCAGTCCCCGCGGCAGCACCCAAGAAAGAGAATCCTCTTGTTCTCGGTGCCTTGTTCGCCGGCTGGTACGGATTTAACACTTTCTTCAACATGTGAGGCACAAGTCTGCAAGCTAATTGCCCGCTGGTTGACTAACGCACCAGGTGCATGGGGCTGAGGTGCCTTTGCTTTTACTGCAGATACAACAAGCAAGTTCTGAAGGTCTTTCCATATCCTGTCACCTGCACAACTGTTCAGGTGTGGCAAATTGATCGGTTGCTCCTGTACTTTTTGAGTGCTTAAGACTTACCAGGCATTGTGCCTGTCTACAGTTTGCAGTTGGATCCCTTTTTGCTGTGTTCATGTGGACAGTGGGTCTGCTGAAGAAGCCTGAGTTCTCAAAAGACATGGTAAGCGCATTTGACCATGGTGCCGCTGTCTCATGTTGCTGGAGGCATCTTGTTGGATCTTGGGAGCACACATGCAATTTTGAGCACGACTGCAGGCAAAAGGCATTACACCTTTGGCAGGAGTACACACTCTGGGGAACCTCTTGACCAACGTCAGTCTGGGGCGTGTTGCTGTGTCATTTACGCATACCATCAAGGTCAGAGATAGTAAATGCTGAAACTCCTTTGTACAAGCTACAGATCCTAATCACCTGCTATTGATTTGAACACACATCTTTGAGTTGTAAGGCGATCAGTGTGTGGCTAGATGGCAACACTTCATGCTCTGTCACCGCTGTGAACTCATCTTACATCTTGTCTAGACAAAAACTTGTCATTTGCAATGCATTCTTTGTCAATCTGCACCATGCTGAATGGCAAACGAGCATGCTGCACATTTGCAATGCTGATGTGTCTCAATCCTACTCTATTACATGTGAGGCTAATGATTTTTAGGCGCTTGAGCCATTCTTCAGTGTAGCTCTGTCAGCTGCATTCCTTGGAGACACCCCAACCATCCCTATTGTGCTGTCCCTGTTTCCCATCGTGGGAGGTGTAGCTATGGCATCTGTGACAGAGGCCACTTTCAACTGGGGTGGCTTCCTGGCAGCAATGGGTTCCAACATCACTTTCCAGTCTAGAAATGTCCTGTCCAAAAAATTCATGGGAAAAGACACCAAGGTAAAACAGATAGTTACATTGCAGTGAGACTGCAACACGTTACTGAAGGCACTGCAAGTTCGCTGCAACTTCACTCTGCATCATGATTGCAGAGCCTCTGTATACTTTGCCACTGCTTCATGCATTGGCATTCAGGTTCCAAGGCCCTGAAATGCATTGCATGACATAGTGATGCACGCACGATTGTGCATCCCACTTGTGCTTCTCATATGCATACAACCTGAAGGATGTTGCCTCTGATGCAGGGCGCTGTACGACTGGATAACATCAACCTGTTCAGTATCATCACCATCATGTCTTTCTTCATCTTGGCACCTGTCACGCTGCTGCTGGAGGGAGTCAAGTTCACGCCCTCAGCAATGCAGTCCATGGGCATTCCCAACACCACAGAGGTCATCAAGAAGACACTACTGGCTGGCGTTTGCTTCCATGCATACCAGCAGGTAATGTTGATGGTACATGATGCCATAGACTGAGGCACAACTGCTCTCAATCAGTGTAAGTGTGCTGTCTGCCCACACTGCACACCAGGCACTGAAATTTGTACCTGCCTTCAAACTCTGCCTGTCACTTGTGCTGGCAGTACATACGCATGCTGCTATGCTAACTCAGCATGCACAAAGGACAGCCTCATGTGCTTGATGTGCCATTGGAGCAGTGAGTATGGTGTGCAGGTGTCCTACATGATCCTGCAGAGGGTGACCCCGGTCACACACTCTGTCGGCAACTGCCTCAAGAGGGTCATTGTCATTGTGGCCTCCGTCATCGTCTTCCAGAACCCCATGTCCAAGCAGAATATGATTGGTGAGCAATCATGTTGGCCTGTCATACCAATGCCTGATGTCCTTGTCAGCCTGAATGTGTGCCATTGTTCAGAGCTGCAAATCAGGGAGTATAGTACGTGTCATGCATTTGCTTTGCCCCAACCAAGATCACACGAGCTGACCGTTTAGCATCGTGAATGTATGCGCAACATGTGACGTACGGTGATGCTGGTTCACAATGTGCACTGGTGTTGCAGGAACTGGGATTTCTCTGGCAGGTGTGTTCATTTACAGCCAGGTGAAGCGTATGTCTGGCAAGAAGAAGCTTGCGTGAGGCACTTGTCCGCCACCTTCTTTGTAGATCAGATAGGTCTGTAGTGAGATAGACTTGGAGCGAGTTCTTGAGAGCCTGAAGAGTGTGTGAGCGTCAGCGCTGAGTGTCTGGTCTGTGAACAATGCTAATTGGTTCTGTGGTAATTTGTGGGCATTCCCATCTGTTGTTTTGAGTGTGTTGTAGTTGTGCTTGACCGAATCCATTCCACAAAATGTGGACGTGTATGCTGAACTGCTCCTACCTTTGGTGACATGCAGTCTTCTGTGTCATGGTGTAAGAATGGCTGCTTTGCTTGGACTTGCCACTACATGTGTTGCCTGATTGGGTGTTTTGCACAACTGAAATGTAACAGTACTATACACTGCAAGCTAGAGAGCACCGCATGCATGATCAAAAGCTCAGAGCAACTGCAATGGTTGGGCTCAAGGCTGCACTCCGTGAAGCAAGGCCTTCTGACAGCAAATGTAATTACGCCAGGATTGCCTTTACAGGTCTGTAACCTGAGCCGAATAGGTTAGCGCAGCCATGTCAGGCAATAGGCGATAGCTAAATCGCTTACTGCAAAAAGATTGTGTCATCGATCGATCTATATTGGCCCGGCACCTTGATAAGCTTCCAGCTCTAGCACTTGCACTTTCTGTTTCGGTGCCGTGCTGTGCTCACCTGGTGATCACTTACCAGCACCATCCTTACAATAGGGTCACGCAAGAGCTCATGAGATGAATTTGGAGAGTGCCAACCTTTTCGCAGCTCTTGACACCAAAAAGAAAAAGAAGACAAAGTCTTCAAAGGATCACGACAAGAAAAAAAAGCCTGACAAGGCCGAGAAAGCAGCTGAACTAGACAAGGCTATATTTTCCCAGCCAGCTCCCACCACTACCAACTGGGCCGACGACGATGAGTTCGACGACGACTTCGAGAATGATCTTGGACCCTTGCCGGAAAGCTGGGCTCAGGTGGGCGACTGTTCAGTGTAGCGTCGTTTGCATGGCATAAGTTGCGTTCAGACCCTGCATAAGATTTTTGGCATACAGGCTCAAAACAGTCAGCCCGAGGCTGCTGAAGAGGATGGTGTAGATAGCGATGAGGTCGGCACCGTTTGCTGCTGTCCACAGCTACGCTTCTGGCCTGCACAACTTAACTTGAACAGTCGCTGTAGGAAGTTGACCAGCAAGCCATAGAGGAGGCATTGGGCATTGAACTTGGTAAGGACGACGATGAAGAGGATGAAGAGCAAGAAGGTATATAACAAAAAGCTTTATGTGCAACTTTGGAGACTAACAATCTTTGGTGTTTGCTTTATGCGCAACTTCTACACACCTGAATGCAGATGAGCACTCTGAGGAGGAGGAACCAGCCACAACTAGTGCTGATGATGAGGCAACCAAAAAGGCCACTACTGAGCAACAGAAGCAGCTCTCTAAGAAGGTCAGTTTGCTTTTCTCTTCAGCTATCACATGTAAAAGGTGTGATCTTGACAGCTTGTTCTGTCCAGTCTGTCTGCCTGACACAGCCAGGGCAACAACAGTACATCAGACCTGGTGTAGCCATATCATTTGTCAAGCTGTACGGCTAGAGTGGCATGCTGTATGATTGTCACCTGAGACAGTCTTGCTGCAGCATAAGGAGGTGTTGTCTTAGATTTTGTGTGTGATGTCCATTTCTGGCAGCGTCAATGCAACAACAAGCAAAACGATGGACAGAAAAGCCTCCTAATGACAAAATGCTAATCAAACTGTTGGTGCTCCTTTTGCAGGAGCAGAAGAAGAAAGAGCTAGAGGAGTTGAATGCCATGCTAGCAGAGATGGGAGTTGCGCCGAAGGAAGCTGAGTCTGACGCTGGCGGCACAGCGCCCTCTGGCAAGAAAAAGAAAAAGAAGGACAAGGCTGCCGTCAAGGAGAATGCTGCTACAGCTGTGAATGGCAATGGCGTAGCGCCCAATGAGCAGCCCAAGGCTGAGCAGCCCTCATCTGAGCAAACTCAGGAGTCCATAGAGGTACTCATTGCACTCTTTGCAATTTTGCCCAACAGCCGGTGCATGCTGGCTGTTGATGCTGTACTCCAGCATCCCCAGTCTGTTCTTGTCATGTGCTACTTGTTGGTGCGTATAAGAGAATTTCCCCTGCAAAGATTTCCTACCAGACACAGCGTCAGCAATGGGCATTGACCAAGTGTACCTTTTACATGCACATGCAGCATGCCATTTTGCTTCAATAGGTCGTATTGAGAAACTGTCTCAGATGATGTCTACATGTCACTACCTTCATGTTTTTGTTATACACACTGCATACTGCCTTCAACGCTGCAGGGAGGCTTCAAGAAGGTGCCCCCAAAGGTGAAGAAGCCATCAGCCAAAAAGTCGTCGTCAGCAATTGCTGCTGCAGCAGCAGCTGAAGCAAAGGCGCGAGCTGCCAAGAAAGGCAACAAAAAGGACAAGTCTACATTTAACCAGGTAGGCTTGTCTTGCAAACTTGTTTGGGCTTCTCTCATTAGCTTGTTCTGCCTGCATATGTTTGTTCATCCACTCATCCATCTGGTATTTCAGCTAAATGCTACGTGCCCTGTGGTTGTCTGTTGTTTTGCTAAAACTGTGATTGTATGTGTGAGTAGCATGGTTTTCTGCAGGCTCCCACACGATGATCAGCACTGCCCCTTAGGCATCTGTCAAGCTGTTGACCTCACATCTGCAATGTATATGAGCAAAGCAATAACGTGAGCCCGCAGCATCAGCACAGCAGCAGCAAGAAGGCCTCTTGAGCAACATACAACCACTGCTCTGTAAATCTCCTCCCGAGATGATTCGACTCCTATATGCATGTTGCTCGATTGCTTCACAGGCTGCTGTTTGGCTAAGTTCTTAACTCCCTTGCGGTCTTGCTGGCATGCAAACATTATATTGCAATCAGAGCAGCATCGCATACGTCTCGTGATATAGGTCTCATAATGCTACAAGCTAGACGACGTTCTTGTGTGGACTGTCAAGCATGTCTGGTGGCGATCTGGCTGCATATGGTCTTGTGCATTGCATGCTGTGTCGCTGCCAGGCACCAACACCATGTCATGCAAAAATGGGTGAAGTTCGAATTGCTTCATGTGCAAAGCTCAGAGCTGCCCTGTAGACGGGCAGCTGAAAGTTGCCTAGTTAGCTCCATCTGACTAAACCTTTGTGGGATCAACCGTGAATTATGCGACATGTATTGCAAAATAATGGACTGGCCGACTGCACTGGGCCTGAAATGTGGTCATTGAGCACCTGCCGTGGGTTTTCAAATGCTGACAGCCTTTGGTAGTTCATCACGCTAGCGTGTGCACATGACAGATGTTAGTCATGACTGCAGACAGCGCCTCTGGGGTCAACGCTGACGCGATCGAATGTATCCCACATACAGATGACTCAACGTCGCAAAATTAGGGGAGCTGGCAGAATCGCACATTCAGGAAGGGCTCTCACACTTGTGCACCTAGAGACAGAATTGACGACAATAGCGAGCAAGCACGTAGTGATTATTTCAATCCACTAACAGGATGGCGGCTGATCCTCTTGATGTTCTCAGTCGAGCAAGACGCTTGTCGGGTGGCCTCTTGGCTCTCTCTGCAACCAGCTGCTGACCGGTGCAGACGACCGCGCCAAAGGCCGCTGACCCACTTAGACCTAACATTTGCTGTACCCAAGGCCATGGCGCGCTAGACAGCCGTTTGCCTTGTCTGATCAGGAGCGGCTGAATCAGTACAGCCAACGCGAGAAGCTGGCAACTGCTCGCTTGTCAGCGCAAGCGCCATGAACCAAGCGTATCAGACGTCACCACCGCTGGGTCAGCTCTCGCCGACATCCCAGGCACATGCGCTTCGGCCGCGATTCGACGGTCCAAGGGGAACCTTAGGGCATCCGCCTGCAACCGTTGCGCGGCATCTTTGGACCGAACAAGAGTGCAGCGCGGCGCTCGAGGCAAAAGGTGGGGCTTGCTGTTCAGGATTACTGTCGAAAGTACCCATCAAGCTCTGCGAACGGTGAGCTGTCAGCTGTGGTCACGCCTGTGCCTCCGGCCAAGGTGGTGCGTGCGTGTAGCTAAGGCTGGCCATGCCTGGCTTTCTGCATTTTGCTGCTTGCTGGTTTGTGGAGCCAAGCCTATGCAGACATATGTGCCAGTCTGGGAGCCTGCATATGAGGGCGTGACTTGTAGCACACTGCATCTGCAGATCACTGTTCTCATCAGACTGTGCTGCCCAGGAATGTGAGCTATTATCCAGGACACATATGCTTGACTTGCCTTTGTTCAACTGCAGCTGCCCCCATCCAATCCACAATTGGACATGCTTGGCAATGGGGAGGAGAACCTGCTGCACAGCCTTGTCTGATAATCACAGGTGTGGCACACCAAAAGTGTGTGCATGTGTCAGAACAATCCTGTTGAATGGCAACATTTGGGCAAGGCATTGCGTTTGAAAGCGGCTGGTTAACGTGGCTCGAACATGCTGATAAGAAGCTGCTCATACACAAGGCCTGTGTTGCATCTCATCAGTGGATTTGCCTGTGTGTCAAAAGTTACTTGCAAGTGCATCCGCACTAGCTTGCATATGCGGCTGCAGGGCAGAGCAAGAGCGACACCAGCAACACAAGCATGGACTCAACAGATACAGCAACCATGCACAAACGTGAGGGGATGCACCCTGCTGGCACCCATAGCAACCCCATCCCCTCCTCAGTGCTCTCAAAGCCTACCTGGTCCCTCACACCCCCAACCCCTCCACAATCAGGTGAACCTGCACTTGCAACAAAACGGGAAACCATCCTCCTGACAGACCACTGCAATGTCTTAAACTTTGCTCCCATACAAAGCTTGCTACAGCCCCCTCACAATGAGAGGACATTGAATAGAAAACATTATGGCTCTTGGCGATACTACAGGAAGCAATGCACGGCACCAGCAACATATGGTACAAGTCATCAGTGGTTTGTGTGAAAATAGGTGTGATTCTGGACTGCTTTGGAAGGTGTTGGGTCAACCTCAAATGCTCAGCACAGTGACCTGTACCACTGTCCTGCTGGAAATTGCCAACAAGTCCTTTACATCCTGTATCTGCTTTTTTGGGTTTGTCCAAAAAACCAGAGGTCCACCTGTCTTTGCTACCATAAAGTGCCCATAGGCAACTTGCTGCTGCTCCTGCAGTGTCTTGGCAAGTATGAAAGTCACCTTTGACACATGTCTTCTTGTGATGTCCAATGTGGCTGCTGAAGTTCACAGCTTCACAGGAGTGTCTCTACGCCTATGTCAGAGTCTTGTGGACGAGCAAAGTCATTGAGCTGTTCTCCTGTGCATTATGGGACAGCCGGCTGCAAGCATCTTGTCTGCTGCTGCAGCGCCCCAGGAGGGCTCCTTGTCACGGCCCCTGTCATCCAGCATCCTTACCGCCCCTAATCATCTGCACCCTCACATCGCCTACACAGACAGGACAGCTTCTGGACATTTCTACGAGGTGGTTTATGCTTTGCATGGTAGCGTACATTTAGCGCTTTTAATGCTGTCTGCTTATGGCAGGAATGGTCCAGCCCCGCCCACTTTGCAGGCTGTGCTGCAGCTGCATGCACATACGCTTGTTGAGGTGCATACAAACAGGCTTGTTGGACTGCATGCAGATATGCTTGTTGGGCTGCATGCAAACTACGCTTGTTGGGCTGCTGCTGCACAGTGTGTCAAACAGACTGTTGTCTGTGTAAAAATTTGTCAACACCAACAACACAACAATGCAGCTGTCAAGCATCAAACCTGCCACCAAACAACCAGGTCTGCAAAACACCAGATCTCAGTCACATTGCTCAGCTGCATTGGCTCATCTTATGTGTAGCGTTTGTGATGACATGTACAGCCACCACAAACGCGTCAGCTCACCTTGCATGGTTGCACAACCTGCAGACACCTCAAGGGAACAAAATGACCTTTGTGCCAACTGCTCAGATCCCCAACCCCTCCCAAGCCCACCAGACCAAAGCAGGGTCGCCAGCTCCCCAGGGTGCCTCATTGCCCCCCACCATTCAGCAGGCTGCTGCTGCCACGGCTGCTGCTGCCAGTCAGGTGTGACTCTCTCCACTGTCAACTTGCCTGTCAAGCTTGCTTTTGCGTCTGCTGCTGCCAATGATTGCAATGCTCAGGTTGAGTCAGTGGTAGCTGAGAGCAGCTAGCCTGGCTTCTGCGTTTGTCATATCCTTTGCATTTGAGAACGACCGTTGTGTGTGCACAAATACTCATCTGGCCTGAATTGAGAAATGTCCTTATACACCACTGTATGTTCATGCTGATTGTTTGCATTGCTGTCTTGGAGACCTAGATCACACCAATGATACATCAGTATCTACTTACCTTCAGATCAGCATTGAACCATCAGAGCGCCATTCAGTCATGAATTGAGGTGCTGCACCTTTTGTAGGCAGCTTCTGGGTTGAGGAATAGACGTCGTACCTCCAGCGTTGACAGGCAGGGCAGGACTGGTGTGGCTGCAGGCAGGGTTGACAAGGCACGCTCCTCTCGTTTCAGGGGCGTCACCAAGCACAGACGAAGTGGCAGGTCAAACCCATCAATATCACCAGATGTCTTTTGTCAAAGACACATGTTGCATGATTTGGGTGGCTGCATTGCTGTCTTTGGCAGATCAGTACACACTGCATGCGTGCGTGTCAACATTGCATCTTAGCTTGCCTGCTGCTGTAGGGTAGCTGCTTTGTTGTGTGTCATCTGTCTTGGTATGGCGCCATGAATTCCTGTACAGCTAATTTTTGTTGATGAAATCACAACAGACGGCACACAGTAATGCAGGTATCATAATGCAGACCTGAAATGTGCTGCTGACAAGCATACGGTGTACGCCGCATCACCTTGCCACAGGCATTGCTTGCTGTTTCATGCTCCTGTGCCTACTGCCAGACACAGACCTGGTCAGATGCTGCTTCACCTGTGAACTCTGGCAGCGCGTGGGAGGCGTGTGTTTTATGCTCTGCAGGTGGGAGGCGCACATTTGGGTGAAGGAGCTGGGAAGGCAGGTGTACTTGGGTGGCTACGAGCATGAGGAGCATGCGGCGGAAGCCTATGATGTGGCTGCCCTCAAGTGCAAGGGCTTCCGAGTCAAAACCAACTTTGATGCGGACAGGTATGCTCAGCACAGTTTCACTGCCCGGTCCGTGCTGCATGGGTGTTACTCATAGATGTGGTGACATCATCAACATCATCAGCATCCCCACTACACGCTTTCTAGATGGGCCGCAAGACCTGCCTAGCTATGCACAAACGAGACCAATCGTCTTCAAGCAGTATTAATCCTGTCAACATAGGTCAGTGACATGACAGTCACATCCCAGTAACACAGGTCATGGTACCATAGACATGATGTCAACAGCGTGAAGCTAGCTTGTCAGCTGCATGGAAGGCTGCTGGGTTGAAGGTTGAGTCCTGCACTGAGCCCTCCTTTGTGATGAGGCTCTTTCTTTCTGTGAGGTTGATCACAAACAATATCACAAGAACTGGTTTTGTGTGCCATGATAGGTACAGTGACTTGACAGAGTGTATGGACTGCATTAGTTTGGAGGAACTCATCATGGCAGTCAGGCGCCAGAGCCAGGGCTTCTCCAGGGGTACCTCTGCCTATAGGGGGGTCACCCATCACCCTAGCGGTCAGACACCCCCTCGTAAAAGCGCTTGCATGTCCCCTTGCATTTGTCACTTATTACTCTACTCCCTTCCCTGCCACCGCCTCCTGTGGCCCTCCACCTGTCCTGCTGTATTGCTCTTCAGCAGCTGGCCAAGATGCCTGATTTGCAGCTTGTGAGCCCATCCAAGAGTGCCATAAGTACTGCTTTCAGAGGTTTGCAAGCTGTAGTAATTTTCCTCATGGTGCACTGCTGGCTGGCAGCGCAGCTCTGCGCCAAGGAGCCAAATGGGAACAGGCAGCTGCTTCATCAGCCGCCAAGAAGCTGAAGCAGAAGTCATGAATGACCCTGATACCCACACTGTTCAGCTACACTTCCCCAAATTGCTCTGTCACCTTGTTCATCAGCCACCTTGTGACAACAGAACTTGCGACAAAGCCGATTGAGGGACGGATAAACGAGACGTACTAACAATAACAATTTTAATGCTTTCCAGCTCATGATGAACGATAAATGAGAGATGATGTGTGGCATGCAGGGCGTTGGGAAGCGCGTATTGGCATTCCGGGGTCCAAGCACATTTACCTGGGCCTGTTCAACCAGGAGAAGGAGGCAGCCCAGGCCTATGACCGTGCCCTGGTGCGTCTGAGGGGCATGGCAGCTGCCACCAACTTTGCCCTCTCAGACTACCGGCTGGACCTAGCAGAGTACCACAAGATGCAGCAGGTCCAACCCCATCCCCCCTCCCCCCCATTGCACCCCCATTGCACCCCTCATTGCACTTGTCATCATCATCACAGTTGCGGACTGCTTTGTTAGGCTGCAACACATCCCTTAGGGTCTGAAGGCAAATCAAATGTCTCCAACCAGTTCTCGCTTGGCCGAGCCCGTCCCACCTATGGACAACCTAGTTGCTGGTGCAGACAGTGCTGTTGGTGGTGAGCATCTCCTGGATCATGGACAAGCATACTCTTCATGTGATGCTGTTGTTATTGGTATGCTGCTGCTGCTGCTGCTGCTTTGTTCAACTATAATGATCTCGCCGCCCACAGCCTGATGCGTCAAGGCATGCCTGGCTTACTGCCAAGGTGGGTGCATGCCGGTGGAAGCAGAGTCGTGGAATATGATGCAGCACAGCAGCCCTGCGCTAGCCTGTGCAGGGCTCCCTGTCATTCATGCAAGCATACAATCCGGCCATCATGGTCGAAATTCACCTCTTTAGTATCATGGTAGATCATGGTTTGGAAGCATGTACATATGGTGTGCGCATGTACACATCATTGCAGTTAGACATGGTGTGCTTGGACTTTTTTTATGGTCAGATGCATATAGATTCTGTCTGCAAAAGTTTCTGTGGCCCAAAACAACATTGAATGACTTGCCTCATTTACACCCAGAATTCTCAGTCATTCTGATGAGTCCTGAAGACAGGAAATGTAAATAAATTGATTGATTGCATTGCATTGAGTAACAGAAAGTGGCGGATGTGTGCAGGCGGTGCTGCAAAGCGACAAGGACTTGCCGGCGTTGTTGGGCAATGGGCACAACTACGAGCGCTGGATCAAGCATGGCTCAGGCGCAGATGATGTCATGACCAACAGCAACGACTCAGACGAGCCCTTACTAGGTGACTCATGCTATTGAGTGCCACATGGAAGCAGCAGATCAACATCCCTTACCTCTCAACATGCCTTACAGCGTAACATGCATTGCTGTACTGTCATGCCTTGGCTTGAAAGAAGAACAACAAAGCCTTCAGGTAGCAGCATGCATAGCTGTACCATACCCTACACGTATATCCTAAACCCTGAATGCATGCCCTGGTCTCCCTGAGGGCTGCAGCAGCTGCAATGCTCTGCAGGACGATTGCAAGTTTCAATAGCTTGTACAAGCTAGCACAGCCAGTGATAAAGCTCGGTCAAAGATAAGACTTTCATACTTACAGTAATTTTAACAGGTTGTAAAAGGCCTTGTTTGTGGTGGTGCAGTGGGTACAGCAGCAGGGGTGGGAGTGTTGCTGCGGGCCAGGGCAGGCAGGAAGAACGGAAGCAGGTCCAGGTCCAGGTCTCCACCTGGTGATGGGTCTGATGCACAGATAAACCAGGAGCATCATAGCAGTGCTGATGGTGATGACAACGAACCAGGTAGAACTTGGCCTCTGTGTGCTCAAGTGTCTGTCCAATGTCCGTGCTCAGTAGACAGTACAAAGGCTGCCCACATCAGTTGACATAATCTGGTATGCAAGATACTGAGATGTGATACCATTTATGTCTGCAGATGCTGCTGTTGCACTGCTATCTATGGCTGTGCTGCTGTGGGCTGAAGCTGATCAAAGGCATTGTGCATGCTGCAGCTGCGTTGCGAAACGTTGAAGGTGCTCAACAGCAGTGTTCTGCATGATTCTCAAATGATGTGATTGTGCCCATGTGTGACTGCTGCAACGCTGTATGTCGTGTAAGCTAGAAGCCATCGTGAGAATTGGCATGGCTTGTGCAGGCGACTGGCCTGAGTCAGGCTTGCCTCACAAAACACGCAGCGGCCGCACAGTTGTGAGCCCTAAGCCTACCTGTGGTCAGTAGGCTTTTGTGCATCTACTGTGCTGATGGTAAGGGCTACACAGTAGTGCAGACGCAGACCATGCGGCCGGATACTATGTGAAGCAAACACAATATATTGGATGTGATGCTGCAACACGCAACACGCCTACAACCCTGGTGATTGGGTAGAAGCCATGGTAGAGCAGTGCAGCCCCTGCCTCTCAGCATGTATTAGGAAGGCAGCTCATCACCGAGTCCAGCGACACTTGTCAGACTTGCATTCGAATTCATTGGCCCAGCAAATGTACGCCCTGCATGCCGTCAGTTGTACACCTTGCCAAGTTGTGAACGCTTTGAACTGAAACTGTTGACATGCAAACTTTCGACCATGAACGATGTTGTACAGCAATTGCTTTAGTTGTGGCCCTGCCGTGGCCCTCACAGTATTTCAACTGGCTTGTGACATGTGTAAAGGCAGTCAGTTTGAGTGTGATTTAGCTGACCTGCAGGTGCTGCTGTTATCACTGCAGTGCAGGCAAATTTGCTGCCTGAAAACCGTACACTTAACTTGAAATGCTCGCTTGAGAGGACAGAGCTGATCTCACCGAGACGGCAGAACCTAAGATGGAAAACCTATGACTTGATGTTCGTCAACCCCTAGACACAGGCTTGTACGCCCTTTCTGCGCGGGTGGTCAGTGATCACTTTTGCACAGGCAATTCACCAAGCAAAGCACAGTGACTGTCCGCTGCACTTGCCTATATGTCTTAGGCAATTGTAACGGATAGCCCTCTGGGCTGCTGGTGAACTTCCTGAACAAAACGCTTTTTTTGTGTGCACAGGTCGACTGACACTGAAGAGGCGGTCCAGTCTCGTCTCACTTGCGCTATGCATAACAGTAGCTTTGGACCATGCGTGATGTTGTGTGAGCTTTTATCTCACAAGCTCTATTGCATGTCACGATCTGAAGGTCGTCAGGCCCCACCTTGCTCTTAATTAGCCTCCGGTATGATGCCTGAAACAAACAAAAAAGCGAGTGCTAAGGCGGCAACCCAGGTACACCCATCTTGTCGGTTGTGTGGCGGCACCTCCAATTGCAGTGCCTGTCAAGCTTCGCTAGCTCTCAGCACCTCGTGAAGCTCACATTCACTGCACACAGAGAGCCAAGAGCCTGTACTTTAATTCACAGGCTGCGTGTCGTTGACTCAGATGGTGTGACTGTTGATCTGTTGGCATAGGACAAGCCCAAAGGGCCTACTAAAAGGCCTGAACCACCCAAAAAGGTGCAGATGATAGAGCCCGTCCTCAGGCGTGCTCCCCAGCAGAGGGCCCCATCAGAATCAACTGCTGCCTTTCTGAGAAGTGCCAAAGCTGAAGCTAACCTGCCAGACAGCACGCGCCCTAGGCTGGAATCCTCTGCAGCTGCTGGCAGCCAATCAAACCCTAACAGAAGTGATAGTGCACAGGAGGAGCTGTATATGCAGCAAGTGCAGGATGCACTGAGAGAAGGAAGCCCTGATGTGCGAAGGGATGCAAGGTCTGCACCACAGCAAGTCCAGAAAAGGCCAACTTCAAAAGTGGCACCTCGCAGGCAGCGTCCAGTGAGCCCAGCACAGCAGGCCCAGCAGGACTTGTCTGAGAGGTATTGCTGCATACAAACGCATGTCACTTTCTGTAGCAGAGCAGCATTACAGCTGCTGCGTCAGATGCACGTCCAGCCTCATGCACAATCTGCCAAACAGCAACCCACAGCTCACAAAGTAACAGGCTTGACAAGCTTTGCAAACTACGCCTGCCTGTGCACAACATCACTGCAGCAATCGCATGGCACAAATAACAATCCTAAGTTTGCAGTTTGTTGCATGCTTCACTGCATTGGGACATCTGGAAACCTCGTTCCCTGTTAGTGCAGAATGCATCAGCATGTGTTAGGAGGCCGCCTGTGGTACAAGGAATGCCAAGATGCCAACCAGGACCTGCCGGAACAGCTGCCACTGAACTATGACTCACCAGAGCATTATGTGTCCACCTTCGAGCCTCTGCTATTTGAAGAGGCCAGGGAGGCCGTGCGGTCCACATGGCTGGAAAGCTGTGACATGAAGAAGACTTTCACAGTGGACATCACTAGGTGCGGCACAGAGGCACATGCGTGCCCTAAATGGAATCAGTGTCAGCACAGATGTCTGTCACAGGGTGTGTAACCTGCCAGGCTCATGGCAGGGCATGTCCCTCCATCTGTTGTCCATGGGCGCTACTCTGCTGACACCACATGGGAAGGAGTAACTCACCAACAGCCTGTCAGGCTATGTTGTGGATATCAGCAATGTCCTGGATTTAATGGCTTCAACATTGACTTTTTCACTAGCTCGCATGTCACTGAGGACAAAAGCATCCACCTTCAGTATGGCAGCAGATTTTTGCCATCAGCCTTCAGGTATCAGACGGGTAGGAGATGTTACAAAACATCAGGTGCATTACATCAGCGAATTTGCTGTGACCATCACTGCGCTGCCAGCAGAAATGACCAAGTGGCATGCTGTCCCCATATGTCCTTTTGTATGTGTGTGCACGTATATATGTATGATCATATTTCATAAGGTTGGCCTGACATGACGGGCAAAATATTGTGTCTTGTACCTTGTTGTGAAAGGCTTGAATAAATACCGCGATTATCTCTGATTGCATGTGCCTCTGAAGCCTTCCATGCCTGGGAACAGAACTGATGGTATATGCAGTTTGGATGAGACAGCCAGTGGGGGTGTGCATGTGCATCTGAAGCCTTCCATGCCTGGGAACAGAAGCTCAATGCTGCGTGAGAACAGCCTTGTGGTGCTCACACTCTCCAAGCCGCCTACCAAGGGAGCCCTGGAGTGGGTGCAGGGGGGCCGGGGCAGGGGTGCAAGACGGCAGAACGGCTCTTTTGATGATCCTCATCATAAGCGGCAGCGGTCAGTATTAGTTTCCTTTTTTTGTGCTGCGCACTTCACATGTTTTGGCAGACCAAGAGTCGTACTGTTGCTGATCAGCTGGCTAGGCAGCTTGTGAATACAGTGTTGTTACTGTGCAACATCACGGAAAGTTAAAATTGTTGTTGTTATTATCATTCATATCAGTATGTGCATGGCCTACACCATCAATGCTCAGATTGCAGATGTTGCCGGCATTCTAATTTGACGTTCTGACATCTCTCCTGGCCAGCTGAGCAGATGCGTTTGCAACTATATGGACTATATGCAAAGGCAACTCAGCACATCCTCAGGCGCTGTGAGAGAGTGTATGCAGACTGTATAACCGGGCATGTCCTGAGGTGTCGTGAACAAGTGCTTGCAGGAGAGACTTGTGTCAGCAAGAGAGCCATGCTGGCGTGGGACCTCAAGTTTACAACCCAGATGGATCCGGTAGCGACCCTATGCGACCAGCCCCCCCTGGCACTGAGCAATGGGCCTCATCAGGTATATGTCCCAGAAATACCCCTGCTCCATACCCATAATCAATCTCATGTCGCTTGATCAGCATGATGATCTTGTTGTGCAGTGAGTGTATGCAGCAGAGCAATACGCGCTGATCATTCAGCATCATCAAATCACGGTTGGATTTAGGATCATCAGATCATATCTCTGACTTTGTCAACCTGCTGCATCATCTCTCAGAAGGCTCAGACTGGTGAGTCTGCCTGTCGTGTGAGCTGCAGGGTCAGGACTGTCTCCTGATCATCAGAGGCAGATTGTGGCAGAGGCAGAGGCTGCCGTGGGCCGCAAGCACAGCTTGCTTCCTGTGGTGGCAGGCGTGGTCAAGTCAGCTGCGTGGGACATGTCTGGTGACATTTTTGTCACCGTCTTCCCTGCATGCAGCGCACATGCACATGCACCAGGCAGCTGCTGCCACCAGGTTCGACCCATACTTGTGAGCCTAAACCGGAAATCCTAATGCCTAAATCCTGTGACCGCACAGTGAATCTCATAGTACAGTATGTAAGAGTAACTTGCCCAGTAGGACATTATGCTCTTGATTCAGTCTCTGGCTTTAGTCTCAAGTTCCAATATGTGTTTCTCAGCATGGTATGCTGTTGTCTGCTTGCTTGACACTGTATCAGCTGCTTTTTGACTGCTCCTGTCATAAGCCAGTGGAACTGAACAAAAGATGCAGTCCAACCTTCCTTGACAGACCTGACACAAATCCATGACGTGAATGCCATTGAAAAAGACCATGCACAGAAGTCACATGGCTCAGCACATGGGACGTCCCAAAAATAGGTGCTGGATTTGCAGTTTTGTCCTGTCTGGCAGTTACGTGCTGGTACCGGAAGCAGCCACAGCAGTGGCCACACAATTGCACCGGTCTTCCAAAGAGTGCAGGCGTGACTGGGCTGGTTGAGAGGGTAAACGCTCACCAGTGCTGTACGCCCCTGTGATCACACTGAGGGCAAGGCAACTCCCCATGTCTCAAACTCATCAATTGGTCTTTCTATTGCCTTGCCATAGCGTGGCTGAGCAGATCACGTGTTTGGTGTACAGGTGATACAGAGCATGCGAGACAAGCCAAAGGCGTGGCATCTTGGCTTTGCTGGGGCGCTCATCTCCCAGGAGCGCGAGTACAAAGCCCTGCGTGAAGTCAAGAACATGAAGGTCAGTACCTGGCACAGCCATTCCCTCATCTTACTGTGTGTTAGATAGGGCCAATGGGCTTGTGTGCCTACATTGATGGCGCCTCTGAGATCATGTAAGCCATTTTGGGTTTCTCCACACATGGCCACTGAGTACATGTACAGCTGCCATGCCATCCCATTTGTTTGGGTGCTGTGACATCATGATCGAGCTTTTGCCATGCTGATAAAGCAAGGAGACAGGACCGAGGCGTCTGGCTGTTTGTCCTTCCCCACACTTGGTTCAGGTGATCACGCCCGTCCTTTGTAAGCCCTGGAGCGCTTTGAAGATGCAAGCACCAACTCAAACAAGTCTTCCTTTCTAGAATGACATGGCCTGTGCCTGGCGTAACAGTACCCATCATGCACATGCAACCTTGTTTCAAGCTTTTCAGCTGATACACCAAATAGTAACACTGAGCTTATATACCATAAAAGTATGATTTGTAAAACCTGTAGAGAGGTAGATTGATGACAGGAGGGTAGGCCGTAGGTGGCCTACTACATTCTGAAGCCACAGCTGTTGGCCGACATTGTAGATGGAGGATCACCACCAGCTCAAACAAGTCCTCCTTTCCGGCCTGTGCCTGACCTAACAGCACCAACATGCACATGCAAGCTTGTGAAGGTGGCCAAGTACATTCTGAAGCCGCAGCTGCTGGCTAAGATCGGAGCGGAGATGGAGGATCATCAGACCATGAGGCGCATGTGGCCTCCGGAGGCCCGCACCCCTCAATTCCTGCAGTTCATCAGGGATCAGTACGACCAGACGCAGCAGGCTGCCATTGAGGTACTGCGTCTTGTGCATGGCTTGCGCCATGTGTGCAGGAATTGAGGAGTAAAGAGCCGGTGCTGTGCTATTGCTTGATGCATAAAGGGAGGTCCTGGTTCAGCCTGCAGCTGCTGTCAGGTTGCATTCCACTGTGTACTAGTCAAGCCCATCATTGGTTCAGGAAGAAAAAAAAGAAAGGTTTACACTTTTCAGCAATCATAACGGGATCCTCCTAAGGCGGCAGCCCGCAGCTATGACCATAGGCCATAGCCCAAAGGGAAAAGACAAGTCCTAAATCATTGGTTCACTTGGCCATCTCACCGACTTTGTGTACAACACTGCTAGCTTTGGTGCAATCGCAACAGATTACTTGTGTTTGTGCATTGTTTTCAAAGGTTGTCTTGGCTGATGCTGCTGTTGCACATTGCTCACGACGCTTAACAAGAAAAAACGTAGGGCCCAGGAGTTCCTATACAGGTCAGGATTCAGGATCCAGGAATTGCTGTAGGAGCTGCATGCACAAATGGTGCAAATGTCTGTGTAACTGATATGATAGATTGCTTTGTATGCTGTTGCAGACTGCAGCGTGTCACTTGGGCAAAAATGCTCAGACCAATATGGAGGAGCCCAGCCTGGCCATTCTGCCTTTTGTGCTCATCCAGGGGCCGCCAGGTACAGCCCTTACAACTACCAGTGTCACTGTCTGCCATGGTAGTGCCATGATAGTGCCATGATAGTGTCACGACAGTGCCATGATAGTGCCATGATAGTTCCATGTTACTTCCATGATCGTGCACGTCACGTCTCTAGTGCATGCTGAATATCTCTGGTGTAATCTTGCATTGTCTGTGAGATGTGAGTAACAGAGGGCAGTTCTGCTGACAAGCTGGGAGTCAGAATGGGCTGTTGTGACTTAGGGATGCGCATGTTGCATAATGTCTGAGTACAAGCGTGGCGTTATGCAGGGACAGGCAAGACTCACACTGTGCGTGGCATCCTGAATGTGTGGCATATTGTCCACTACAATCGCTTCCTGGAGTCCTTGGTCAAAGCATTGGCCAGGTATGCCAATCTGCCCCCTGCGTCCTGATCTTGTTGACACACACTGCAGCTGTCGAATTGTCTGCATCTGCAAGTCTTGCATAGCAATCCCTAGGCTGCAAGCTTGACTGTCCAGCTGCTTTGCTGTTGCTGGCAAGGGTTGTGTGCAAACGAGTTTGAATCTGGTTCTCAGCACCTGCATACCGCACCTTGATAGTCAGCAGTGGCATTCAAGTCAGTTGTTGCTGTGCCTGTGAGGTTGACTCAACTGCAGTTGAAAACATGAAATGTTCAGGAGTGCATTGACGCTGCCGACGGATCACAAGTGTACATGGTAAAGATAGGTGTGTTTGTGACACATCTTGAATGGCATTGTGCTAGCATCTGCATGTCGTCTGCAGGAAGCTTTCTCCAGCTTAACATGAGACTGCTTGCGCACTCATTGGGTGTAACAGCCTGTTGAGGAAAAAGCTAGCCTGCTGGGAAATGCAGCATCTTTGGGGAAAGTTGCCTGTTGTGGACAGTAGCCTGTTAGGAAAACTAGCCTGTTGAGAAAGTGGCCTGTTGAGGGACTGAGGTAGTGTGGTACCACAGGGAGAGTTGCAAGGAGAGCGCGTCCTCAGGACTGAACCGTACACTGCCCAACTTGGCTCGCAAGCCGCGCATCCTGGTGTGCGCACCCAGCAATGCTGCCACTGATGAGCTGCTTCAGCGTATCATGGACCATGGATTCAAAGACTTCCAGGTACAGAGCAGACAGCCGAGAAACCTCCTGCACTCACTCACCACCCACCCACCCACCCACCCACGCACCCACCCACCAACCCGCCCGCCCACTCACTCCCTC
>JAABUO010001901.1_pt1 | contig 26238 bp, 24 predicted proteins | sample 5559291 | NCBI WGS metagenome assembly JAABUO01 (sample SAMN10711878, study PRJNA513372) | rock metagenome | isolation source: Antarctica rocks | place: Antarctica: Victoria Land, Finger Mt sud
GATCGGTTCAGGCGTGGGCGGTGTGGGCGGCACCGGCGGGGTGCCGCCGGGTACGCGGGTGCTCGCCCTGGGCGTCCCTGGGCGGGTCAGCTCACCGGAGGGCAGTTGCCGCGGCGGCCGCGGTACTGGCCGGTACGGGTCCGCTGGGGGCGGGGTGAACGCTGCCCGGTCGGCGGCAGCGGGCCGCGCCGGCGGGGACGCCAGCTCGGCCCGGGTCACAGTTCCGGCGGATCGGGAGGGCGACGCGGCGCGGGGTGAGGGGCGGTAGGGCCGGGCGCCCGGCTGCGGCGGCTGGGCCTGCGGGTCGGTGGTGGGCCGGGCCGGGCCGGGACCGGAGGTGCCGTGGCTCTGCTGCATCCGGGCGTTGGCGGCGGCGCGGGGACCGATGGTGCTGGGCGTGAACACCCGTGGCGCCGTCATCGTCCCCGGTCCGACGAAGGTTCTGGTCCCGTCCGGGCCGGGCTGCACCGCGGTGCGGGCCGGTTCCAACGCCCGGGTGCGGCTGCGGACGGTTTGCGGTCCGGGTGGCAGTCCGAGCGGCTCGCCCCCGCCGCCGCCGGTGGTACCGGTGCGGGGGGATGGGTTGAGGACTTTGCGGCCGGGGCCGGTGGACGCGGTCGCCGAGCCGGGCGGCCGGTATGCGGTGGCCACCCCGCCGCGGGGGCCGGCCGGGTGCATCCGCAGCAGATTGTTCGGCAAACCCCGCAGGCTGTGGGCGGCGCTGCTGGCGCCGCGGGCACCGGCGGCGGCGGCCTGGCCGCCGGCCCGGCCCATACCCATCGCCGCGCCGGCCAGGATCGGGGTGGCCCCGGCGACCGCGCCGACGGTGCCGCGGGTCAGCCGGGCGGCGCCTTTGCCGATGCCGCCCAGGGCCCGCATCGCCATGTACCCGGAGAACGGGGACGCCGATCCGCCGGCGCCCAGGCCGGTGATGTTCTCCAGCCGGCCCCGCATCCGGAACCCGACGATGAAGGTGGCCAGGTTCAGCAACCCGACCATGAAAAACCCGTAGGTGGGGATCTGGGAGTTCAGGATGGAGTCCAGCACCATCACCGCGCCCAGGACGGCGGTGATGATGATGATCGAGTGGATCAGGGCGCCCAGGACCTCCTCGAACCAGCGGACACCCATCTGCCGCATCCGCCCGGGGATCATCCAGCCCAGCACGAAGAACACGCCGATCAGGATCAGCAGCAGGAACCCGACGATGGCCATGATCCCGTAAAGCACCAGCACCAGCAGCAACGCCACCAGCGGGATGGTGACCAGGACGACGAACAGGGTTGCGCCGAGCCGGCCGAAGGACTGCCCGCGGATCCAGTCGCAGTGCGCGCTGAGCTCCTTCGGGCAGTAGGCGCCGTCCTTGTCGTTGCTGTTGCCGCCGTTCTTCCCGTCCATCCAGTCGGTCAGGCCGTTCCAGCGGGCATCGCCGGCGATGTAGTCGTGTCCGACGTCCTTGCAGATGGTCGTGGAGTCGAAGTTGACGTAGCACCAGGGGGTGACGACGTAGACGTTCCACATCGCATCGGCCAGTTGCCGGGTGGCGCCGGCCTGGTTGGTCGGCAACTGCGGGGTGGGGAAACCCGCCGCCGAGGGGCCTTGGGTGCCATTGGCGGCGTAGCCGGTCATCGCAGCGTCGGCGACCGCGGTGCGGGCACCGTCCAGATCGCCCATCACCGAGGACGGGGCCAACGCGAACGCCCCGGCGAAGATGGAAGCGGCGACCAGCCACGACGCGTCGCCAAACAGCGACCCGCCGCCCTCGCGTTTCATCCGGCCGTAGGCCGACAGCGCGCCGATGGCCATCGTCGCGCCGAACAGCGGCCAGAACACCTGCGCGGCCAAAGCCCGCACGGCGCCGTCGATCTGGGCGGAGTTGTCGGAGTACAGGTGCAGGTTGAGCATCCACTGCATCGAGGTGATCGCACCCCGGGCCAACGCCCCGATCAGGTACATCAGCGCCGATTCGATGGCCCGCAGGATGTTCCACATCGACTCGGACACATACGGGGCGCCGTGGTTGGAGTCCGACAGCTGCAGATACAGGGAGAACCGGTCCGGGCCGAACTGCTCGAACACCGTCTGCCCGCCCGCGGACCCCAGGTCGGGACCGTTGATCAGGCCGTCATCGGCCAAAGCGGCGCTGGCCTGCCCGATCCAGAAGAACCCGATCAGCCACGCGCCGACGAGCATCCGCCACTTGGACCGCAGCGTCCACGACACCGCCCGCCACCACCGCCACACCAATCGCCCCAGCAGAAATCGCGCACCGCCTAACAAGCCGGTAGGGCCGCGGTGCGCCCCGCCGCTCATCGGTGCTGCCCGGCCAGATCGGCCAGGGCGTCCTGGTCGGCGTCCGGGTCATCGGCCGGCGGTGGGACCGGTGTGGACTGCGGAATGTCGCGGTCGGGGGTGGTGGACAGCAGTGCGCGGATGCCTTGGTCCAGGTAGTCGAACCGCAGCGGCCCGATTCGTTTGTCCCGGTCCCGGGCCAAACATTCACCCTTGTCCCAGCCTTGCTGGCGGCCTCTGATCATCGCTTCCGGTTCCAGACCCAGGAACCGGGCCTGGGCGTCGGCCTCGTCGTCGGAGTCGACGCCGAAGCAGTACACCGCCGACACCTGTTCGGCCAGGCCGTCGATTTCCAGCAGTTCGCTGCAGCCCTGGGTGTCCAGCAGCAGGTTGGTGTCCAGGGCACGTCCGACCTTGGCGATGTTGCCGACCAGGTCTTTCCCGAAGTCGTACTTGGTGATCCGGTGCAGCTCGGTCAGCGCCAACACTTTCGGGATGCCTTTGACCATGGCGGCCATGTAGTCCATGTAGTTGAACAGGGCCTGCACCAGCATCACGGTGAACCGGTGCCCGGGCTTCCACGCCGCCTGCGGGGTCCCCGACCCGGGCCACCGCAGGTCGGCCATCGTGACGTGGACCAGCCCGGGGGTGGTCGGCAGGGCCCTCACCGGTAGTTCCGGGTAGCCGGCGACCGGACGCGCGAGGGGGTCCTTGGCCGCATCGGCCAGGGTGTGACCGATCTCGGCGGTCACCGGGTCGGCGGAGGCGGCGAGCAGGTCGATGACCGCGGCGGTGGACATGGCGTCGCGGTGGCGGCCGGCGGCGATCTGGTTCGCGGCGGTCCGCAGCCGCGATTCGGCCTGGGCGGCGAGCATCGGCGGCAGCAGCAACGCCAGGTTGTCGATGGCCATCGACGCGGCGGTGGCGGGGTCCTTGACGTACCGGAACGGGCACAACGATCCGGCGGCCTGGTCCTTGGTGGAGATCCGGGTGACCGGCGCGCCGAACAGTTCACAGACGTCGGCCAGGCCCCCGCAGTCCCCTTTGATGTCCAAGAAGCACACCCACGCCCCGACGACGACGACCTCGGGGATGACGGAGAGCATGACGGCGGTGGATTTGCCCGATCCGGATCCGCCGAGGAACACCGAGGTGATCTTCTTGCCCTCCAGCTGCGCGGAGGTCAGCCGGTTGGTGAACGGTGACGGGGTGGACCCGATGTTCGCGGCCAGGAACGACCCGCCGGGGGTGCCGACCTCGGAGCCGCCGTGAAACCAGCCGCCGACCAGGGTGGATACCGGCCGGAACTGGGTGAACTCGGTGACCCGCCGTTTGTCGCCCAGTACCGTTTCCTTCCACAGCAGGTCCTGGATGTTCGGCGGTGCCCACACCGACACCCCCATCCCGCCGTAGTGGTCGACCAGCGCCTTCTCCCGCCGGTCCAAGGTGTCCAGGTCCGGGGCGTCGACGATCCAGCAGGGGGTGTCCTGGACCATGCCGACGGTGCCGGTCTGCACCTCCCGGAGCCGGGCCCGCAGCGCGTCCTTGGATTCGGCGACCGCGTCGGGGACCTCCTGGGCGACGCCTTCGGCGGCGGCCCGTTCCTGCTCCTTGGTCAACGCGAGGGCCTCCCGGAGAATTTTCGCGGCCTCGAGCTGCGGGACGTTGCGGCCCCGGATGGACACCTCGACCGGGGTGGCCGGGTCGGCGGGGTCGTCCTCGTCGGAGCCGACGACGTCCAGGTCGCGGAGCCATTCCGAGCCGGGCAGTTCCATGTCCGAGGCGGGGAAACCGGTTTCGGTGGGGATCAGCATCCGCAGGTACCGGGTGCCGGCGTCGGTGGTGATCTCCACGTGGTGCGCGGCGGGGACCACCTGGGTGGATTTGAGGCGCGCCAGCTGCCCGGCCCCGGCGGTGGCGGTCGCCGGGACCCAGTCGACGGTGCGCCGCAGGTCGTGCCGCAGCGACCAGGCCAGCTGCCCGGTGGTGGCCGGGATGGCGCGGAAGCTGGACCCGGCCATCCGTTCCTGGAAACCGCGGATCCGTTTGTACACCTGGGCCAGAGCGACCTCCGCGGTCTGCGCGGTCGTCGCGGTGCCCAAGCCTTTGCGGGCGCTGGAGGCCAGCTTCGCGGTGGTGGAGGGATCGGCGACGTCCATCCGCACGCCCAGCAGCACCAGCCGGCGCGGGAACGCGAGGCTGTCGATCGCGTCGGCGCCCAACTCGATGTAGCGCAGCGCATCGGCCGACATCCCGGGCCGGGCCTCGAGATCCAGGTAGTCCTGCCCGGACCAGCGGCCCCACTGGATCTTGAAGTGGAAGTCGAACCCGGATGGGATCAGCCGCCGCAGGTCCGAGGTGGCATCGGCGGTCATCCGGACCAGGGTGGTGGTGTTCTGCTCGTCGGTGGACCGGGCCGGCAGCACCACCCACGCCCAGGTGCCGTCCGGGCCGTGGGACATCCCGTCGGCCAACGCGGTCGGTGGCCGCAGCGGCTCCCCGCTGCGACGGAACCGGGAGATCATCCCGGACAACCCGGCCATGACTACCGACCGCCGATCTGACGATGGCGGGCGCCGGTGGTGTCCACCAGAACGATCCAGCCGCCCGGCGCGGCCCCCGCGCGCAGCAGCCGGTAGCGGCCCGGGCGGGGATGGGCGATGTCCACCCGCAGCGGCGTGGGATGCCAGAGAGGGTGAAGCGGCGTCATCGGGTGTCCTTCTCGGTGCGGTTTGCGGTGCGGCGGCGGCTGCGGCCGGTGCGGTGGCTGATGACCACCCATTCCGCGGAGACGATGAACGGGCGGGCCGGGGTGGTGTCGGCGATCGGGCTGGCGATCATCGGGATGCTTCGGCGGTAGAGGAACCGGATACGATCCAGCCACAGCGCATACCGGGGCCGCCCCCCGGCATCTGGTCGGAGCGCCGCCCAGACCAGCAGCGCCGCCGGGAACAGGAACAGCAGGCCGCCGCGGCCGTGCCCGGCCAGCGGGGACACCCCCAGCAGCAGCAGCAGCAGCCAGTACGGGGCGACCAGGACAACGGCGACGCCGGCTTTCCACCGGGCCACACCCTCCCCCAGATCGAACTTGAAGATCCGGTACTGCCGGGACTCGATCCGCACATGGGCGGTGTCGGTGGGCAGCGGGAACCGGGAATGATCAGCCACGCCAGGTCACCCGAAGATCTGGTGGATGATGGCCACGATCGTCGCTTTCGCGCTGTCCGGGAACCAGACGAACCAGCCGACGAACACCACCGCGATCAGTTCGGTGATCAGCTCGCCCCAGTTCTTCTTGGTGTAGGCGGTGAACATCCGGATCGCGACGACGACCATGATGATCGACCCCAGGAGGGTGAAGATCAGCGAGGAAAAACTGGTCAGACTGGGTACCGCCAGCGGCGCTGCGGCGGCCATGGTGTGGGCGAGGTGAAAAGACATCAGGTCAGCTCCTACTGGTTGGTGGTGAAGGTGGCGGCGGGACCCAGGGCCGCGGTGTACCAGCGGCCCGACGTCAAGGACAAAGACGCCGCGTACTGCTGGGTGATTTGAATGCCGGTGCCGGCCAGCTGCCAGGTCACCGACGCAGTGCCGATCCCGGCCGCCGGGGCGGCCGGGGAAGATGAACCGGCGCCGGCGGCGGCGGTCTGCACGGTCCAGCCCGCCAGCGACACGAACGTGGCCGCGCCGGAAAGTCCGGTCACCGGCGCTCCCGTCGGAATCAGATAGGACACGTCCGAGACGCCGTAACCGGTGAAGAACGCCGACGCCACCGACTGCGTCGCCGCGGTGGTGCCGCTGTCCGGGTTCGCGCCGGCGATCGGGGCGATCACCATCGGCGGTTCGCCGCTGAACACCGCACCCGAGGCGGACACCCGCAGACCGGTCGGGGTGGCCTGGACCGGGACAGTCAAGGTGATCCACCGCTCGCCCAGGTCGGTCCAGCCCGCCGGGACCGGACCCGGATCACCGGCGCTGCCCGGCGGCAGCCCGGCCGGGGCGCTGGCCACCACCTGTGGTGCGGCGGTACCCACCGGTGGGATCGCCAGGTGGATCCGCACCGTCTCGGTCACCAGCACGTGGGCGGCATCGACGGTGAGGATCTGGCCCGGCTGGACCAGATCGGTGCGCACATACCCGGCCCCGCTCAGCAGCTGAGTTGAGGTGCTGGCGGTGGACACCGAATCGGCGGTCAATGCCGGTAGGTTCGCCCCGGCCCGGGACGGTGAGTAGGACAGGTAGTCGGCGGCGTAACGGGCAGCGACCTGGCTGGCCACCGCCGGGTCGATCACCGCCACGGCGATGGCTGTGGCGGCGGGGTGGCGCAGTGGCTTGATGAACAGCTGATTGACCCCGGCGGCCAGCAGCACCACCGCCAGGACCCGGGCCGTCCACCGCCAGAACACCGCCGCGAATCCGCGGGGCGCGGCCGCGACCTGGAAATCGTCGGCCGCCGAGGTCCGTCGCCGCGCCGCCGGCTCCACCTCGTCGGTGTCGGGCACGTCAAAGCCCTGCGGATCGGCGACGGGCGGCCCCGCCAGGGGGTCCGGGCCCCGGTCCAGGCCCAGGATCTTGCGGGTCACCCGCACCGCCGCCGACCGCGACCGTGGCCGCGGTGTGGCCGTCCCGGCAGCTCCAGCATCGGGGCGCGCTGCTCGCCGGGAGCCGCGACCGTGGCGCCGCGCCTTGGGTGCGGCGGGTACCTCGTCGCGGACGCGACGTCCCCGCCGCGGACGGGCCGACCCGAGCATCTCGTTCTGCTCGTCCAGGTCGTCCTGGGCGTCCTGGTCAGCATCGGAGCTGCCCTCGTCCGGATCCCAGCCGTACGGATCATCGTCGCCGGCGTCCACGGCCTGGCCGGTGTCCGCCGGTTCGACACCCCGAGTCCGCCGCCGCGACGGAGCCGGGGGCATCGTCGTCCTCGCCGGTGCGGTGGAGTCGGGCTCGAGCTGCCCGGTGCGGACCAGCCGCAGCGCCTGCTGCATCTCAGCGATCGACAACAGCCGCCCGGTGCCTGGATCCACGTCGCCGCCGTCGGCCACATCCAGCTGGTGACCCAGCACCCCAATCTTGGCCAGGTTCCGCATCACTGCTCATCCCCGGCCGCCCACAACCGGCGCGCCCGCAACGCCGCCGGTGTGTAATCCGCACCGCCCGAGCTCTGCCGACTCACCCACACCGCCACCCCGGCCAGGATCTGATCCCGCGGCACCCCGGCCAGCAGAGTCCGGGCCGCCGCGGCCGGCTGCATCCGGGAACCCAACGCGACCAACCGATCCACACAGGCCTGACTGAGCGGCGTCTGGCAGGTGCTGATCTCCTCCAACTCGTCGCGGAACCACCGATACGTCCGGGCCAAAAGATCGAACGCATCGGCGATCTGCTCCACCGACGGACCGATCACCGGGACCGGCTGCGGGACAGCCACGAACTCCGGCGAATGCTGCGCTGAGAAACTCATCGATGAACTCCTGGACCAAGGGGGCTGTTGAACGGGACAGGTGCTTTTTTTGGAACCGAACGGACACCCCAGCCCCAGAAATCTCAGATTCACCCGGACGGTCCAACGCAGGCGAGGTGCTCACGCCACCGCGGCCAGATAGTCCGCACTGCTGTCCCGCAGCGACTGGACCGTGCGGCGGCGGCGGCGCCGCACCGTCCGCTCGTCCACACCCAGGTCGGCCGCGAACTCCGCCTGACCGGAGGTCCCCGCCCCGGCGACCCGGTCCCACAGCAGCTCCAGATCACCCACAGGCGCCACCCCCGCGCCGGCCGCCCACACCAGCAGATCCAGCAGCTCCGCCTGGCTCTGCCCCGCCGGATCGACCGGAGCGGCCCGGTCCAGCCGAAGCCCGGGCCACGTCAGCGGATCCACCGGCCGCGCCTGCTCAGGGTGATGGCCGGTACCCAGCGGCCGCAGCTCCCCGACCCACAACTGGTGCTTGGTGTCGGCCAGCAGGTTCGCCGCGTACGCCCGGGTCCGGCGGCGCCACGGGAAAGCCCGGATCTGGCAGGTCAACTCCCCCACCACCACGCTCAAGCTGTCGGCGGTGCGATGCGCGACCTGCCTGGCCAGCGCCGCCGCACCGTCGGCCAGGGCGTGCAGCACCACCAGCACGGCGTCCTGCTCGTCGCCACCGTCGGCGGCCGCCAGCCGGATCAGGGCGCCCAGCAGCGCATCGGCGGAGTCCCGGTCAACCCCCCGAGCCAGCGCCGCAGGTAACCCACTGGGCCCGCCGACCATCAACAGTGCCGGCTCCACCAGCGCCCACCGGGCCCAGGTGCCGCACCTTTCCAGGCGGTCCACCAGCTCCCACCAACTGCCGGCCACCTGAGAATTTGTGAACAATTCAGCACCCCCGCGATCGGAAACGACGTCATTTCCGAACTTGCGGGGTGGGCGTACACGGCGGCGTCACATCAGGTGCCCCGCTGCGGCGGCAAGCCACACCCGGCGGGCGTCACAATCATCCGGCGGGCGTCACAACTGCAGGTCAACCGGTACGCGAGGCGGCCGGCCACATACGGCGGCACTGGACCACGGACCGCATCAGCACACCCGGTCGGGATCCCCGTGACGCTGCGACCAGCCCCCGCGTCACCACGCCCAGCAGTGTGTCCTCTCCCTCGCCACTCCGGCGTCACACCAGGCCCGGGCCACGCACACCCGGACCGAACGGGCGTCACAAGGCCAGGTCACAAGGCTCTGCGGTGATCCTCAATCACAGCCAGGACACCAGTAGGGCGCCGACGATGATGGCTGGGCCGAGCGGGAGCTGCCTCCCCCGGATCGGGCGGCCCGGCGCCAGGATCACGGTCAGCACCGCCATGATTCCGGCCAACACGAACGCAGCCATCTCCCCGTACAGCACCGCCCACCAGGACAGCCAGCCCAACAGCCCGCCGGTGAGCGAGAACAGCCGCACATCACCCAGTCCGACCGCGGCCGGAGCCGCGAACTTCACCGCCAGCCACCCAATAGCGACCACGGCCGCCGCCAGCACAGCCCGCAAAAGTCGACCCCATTCCCCGCCGACGATCGCCGCCACGACCAACGCCGCCGCCACCACGGCGCCCAGCGGATACACCAGCCGCGCCGGGAGTAGATGTTGCTGCGCGTCGACCACCAACAGCACCGCGCCGCCGGCGGCGAACAGCCACCATGCAGGCCACGGCCGACCGGCCGCGCCCGCCCCGGTCAGCAGGACCGCGGTGACCGCCACGATCGCCCACCGTCGCCACCCGACCTGTCGTGGCCGCCACCAGCCGGCCCGGACCTGCCCGGCCAAAGCCACCGACCAACCGGCCAGCAGCGGACTGACCGCCAGCACCAGTACCAGGCCGGCGGCCAACGCCGCGGCCCCGACCGGGCCGGGCCCGGCCCCGATCATCAACTGCGGACCGGTCATGCGCTGCGAGGTTTGGGCAGCCAGTGGTGGCGCAGCAGGATCTCGTAGGTGCGGGTGGGGATGTCTTCCTCGGTGTCGGCAGCGTGGTTCCGCATGATCTTGCTGACGTACCCGTCGCCACCGTCCTCATCGCCTCGGGCATGGCACGCGGCGACCAGATCCAACAGCACCTCATCGGCGGCCGATCCGGCCATCAACGCCACCTGGGCGGCGGCGGCCGCAGCTTCCGGCTCGTCGGCGGCCAGGTGGTGGGTGGCCAATAGGTGCGCCACGTCGGCGATCATCCCGGTGTAGGTGTAGTCCAATCCGGTGTTGGCGACCCAGCCGTAACCGCCGGGCCGGCCCCGTTCGAACGGCTGACCGGTGACCAGATCCAGCGCGGCCCGCAGATCATCCAAACCGGCGGCGCCGCGGGCCAGGGCCCGCAACCGCAACCGGCGGAACAGCTCCGCATCGATCACCACCCCCTCGACCAGGTACTGCCCGCCGCGGCCCTCACCCTGGTTCGCCGGGACGTACTCCCGGCCGGTCTGCGGATTGACTCCCAACCAGCCGCGGGTGCCGTGCAACAGGTTCCGGACCTTGGAGGTCGGTTTGTCACTCTGATCGGCGGGCCACAGATCCATCCGGCACTGCGCCGCGGATGCCCCAGCGTTGCGGGTAGCCAGATAGGCGATCGCCTCCACCTTCTGCGGCAGACCCGGCGGCGCCGGGTCGAGCCCGGACGCCCACACCTGCAGCGGGCCGAGCAGACGCAACTTGACCTGGGTACTGCCGGGGTCCCACCAGGCGGCCAGGTCGGCATCCAGTGTGGGATCGGCGTCGGCCAGCTGCGCCTGCACCTGCTGGCTGACCCCCGGGGCCAGCATCGCCACGTCCTGCTCGGTGGTCGCCGCCTTCGCCGCATACTGCCCAGCCGGGAGCGGCAGGATCGAGTTCGGCCGGGCAGGCCAGGTCCCGGCCACCCGCAGCGCCGGCTCGTTCCCGGTGGTGCTCACCTCCGGCCGCAGGTTCCCCGCGATGTCGGTGAACGACTGCCACGCCTGGTCGCCTTCGGCCGGCGGCGTCGGCTGGTCCTGCTCGACCGCCGCGGCGGCCAGCAGCTGCGCCATCTGCGCGGCTTCGGAGCTGGGCAGCTGCTCGGCGACCAACTCCAGTTCCAGAGCCGGCACGCTCAACACACCGGCGGCATCAACCTGCAGATGCCAACGAGTCACCTCCGGAACCTGGGGAGCGGCGGCCAGCACCACCGCCACCGTCAACCGGTCTTTCGAACCGTTCAGCACTGCGAGCAGCTCCGCCAGATCCTGCCCCTGCGCGGCGTCCGGGGCGATCAGTAACACATGCGGTGCCCAGGTGTCCCCCGCCACGCATCGCAACCGACCGGTCGCCACGTCGACGCCGGTGGCCGCCATCACCTCGTCGACGCCGGCCAGGCGAGCATTGACCGCCTCCAGCACCCGGCCCAGGTCGGGTGCGTACTTCAGCTGCTCCGGGTTCATCTGCGCCATCTCCTGGCCGAACCCGACCAGGGTGACCTCCAACAGTTCCGACCACTGGTTGTGCGCGATTTCGGCCGCGATGAACCGGGCCAGGTTCAAACACCGCTCCCGGTCCCCGGACAGCGACATCGAGCCGATACGTTCCAGATCGATCAGGTAGTGATCCCCGGCCGGGGTGTAACCCACCGACACCAGCAGCGGATACGGCGGGATGTGCAACTCCCGCTCCGACTCGTCGTAGGGCAGCTCGTCGCCTCGGGCCAACAACCACCGCAACCCCGACGGGTCCGCCGACCACGGCGCCGGTGCCGCCGCCAGCGGCGAAGCCAGCACCAGCTCCAACTCCTGCGAGCCGAGCCGGACCGCGACCACATCGGGCAGGCGCGCATCGGGCATCTTCGACGAGCCCTGCACCAGGCTCCGCAACGCCTGGTCCAGCCAGGTCACATCGGCCAGCCCCCGGGTCCCGGCGGTCATCAACAGGCGTTCCATTCCGGCCACCCCCGCCGGGGTCGAGGCCATCGACCGGCCCGGCCGCCGCATCCGGAACTGCCGGCGCCGGGCTCGCAGCAACGCCGCCAAACCCAACGCCGTCAGCAACACCGCCCCGCCACCGGCAGCCAACATCGAGACCTCCGAGGAAACCGATGGGCTGACAAGCTCCCCCGGCCCGGTCACCGACGATGACGCCGCCTTGGCCTCCTGGACACCGGTAGGGCCATCGGATGCAGGCTGCCCGGACGGACGGTCGGCCGCCGCGCGCTGCTGGGCCGCGTGTTGTTCGGCGGCCGCGCGTTGTTGGGCTGCGTGCTGTTCGGCGGTGGCCTGGGCGGTGGCCGCGTGCTGCTGCGCCGCGTGCTGTTCGGCGGTGGCCTGGGCGGCGGCCGCGTGCTGCTGGGCCGCGTGCTGTTCAGCCACTTTGTCCTGGGCGGCCGCGTGTGCCCCGCCAGCTTTGCCCGCGGCACTGGGCTCCTCAACGGGACGTGACCCAGCCGGGTGGCTGGCCGTGGTGGGTGATGCGGGTATCTGGATCACCCAGCCGGGTTCCAGATAGTTCGGGTCCGTGAAATGGGCGTCGCCAGGCTCGGGGCGGTCCTGGTTGGCCTGCCACAACGCCGCCGTGGTGCTGCCATGGTCGACGGCGATCTGCGACAGGCTGTCCCCGGGAACCACTGTCACCGCCCCGGCGGGCGGAGGCGTCGCGGCGGGCGGCAGGATCAACGTCCATCCCGGCTCCAGGTAGTCCGGGTCGCTGAAAAACCCACCGCCGACCTGGGGGCGGTTCTGGTTGACCTGCCACATACTGGCCCAGCTCACCCCGTGGTCGGTGGCGATCTGCGACAGGCTGTCCCCTGTCGCCACCGTCAACATCCGCGTAGCCGGGGCCGCCGTCGCAACCGGGTTGGATGGGGTGGCTCGCGGAGTGGCGGTGCTGCTCTGCGCCGCGGGAACGGTGATCTGCCAACCGACCCGCAACAAGGTGTTGGGACTGGACAAGACGGCGCCGTCGGTCTGGGCGGCGCCGTGGTTGAGCGCCCACAGTTGCGGCCAACGGTCACCGGCGCCCAGATGCTGCTGGGCCAGATCCCACCAGTTCCGCGGCCCGTCCTGGGCGATCCGCACCGTGGCGGTATCCACCGATTGCGACCTCACCGCAGTTGTTGCGGCGCCAACACCGGCGGCGGAGCCCGACCAGGACTGCGCCGCCGCCAGGCTGGGCGCACCGGGTGCTGACCAGGCGTGGGTGCTCACTGCGGCGACCGGGGTGGCGGCGGTGGCGGCGGTGGCGGCGGTCACGACTGGGCCGACGGTGGACAGCAACGTCGGACCCAAAAGCAGCAACGCGCACACCAGGGTGTGGGCCAGCCGCTGCTGGCCGCCGAACACCAGCGGTGTCCGCCGCGGCCCGGGGGTGCGATACCCGCGACGGGCGGCTGCACGGACCGCGGAGAACTCCAGCCAGAACGCCGCGGTGAACTGCAACCAGGCCACCGCCGCAGCGCCGCAGACGATGACGGCCAGGACGTCCAGGACGCCGGCGTCGGTCATCGTGGCGGTAGTGAAGATTTCCTTGGCCCCAGCCAGCGGGTTACCGATCAGTCTCAGCAGCAGCAGCGGTATGCCGGCCATCAGCGCCGCCGAAACCACCAACGCCCACAGGGCCCGTAACCAGCGCATCGTCATCCTCCAGCCGGGGTGGTGCCCAGCAGCGGAACGGCGGTCGCCGATGCGGTGCCCGACACCTGGTTGACACCGACCGCGGACAAGATGGCGGTCTGTTTGATGGCGGTGGCGGTGACGGTCACCGACGCCGCCGAGACCTGCACCGTCCCGGTCACGCCCGCCGCAGCCAGGACGTTGCGGGCGGCGGTGTTCGCTGCCGCTTCCTGGGCTCCGAGACTGGGGGCGCCGCCGCCGCCGAACACCGCATTGGGGCTCAACGCGTCCGCCCCGGCCCGGGCGGCCTGCTGCGCGACGTCGGCGGCCTGCCCGCGGGCGGCCAACGCTGTTCCGCCGTCCAGCACCAACCCGGCGAATGCCAGCAGCGCGACCATCACCACGGCCAGCCACAACGCCGCCGACCCGGCGTCCCGATCCGGATCGGTGCGCAGCCGTCGCCACCGGCGGCGATCGGTCGGGACTGTTGCGGGGTCGGTCATGAGCCGGCCCCGAACGCCCGGAATGCCTCAAGTGGCGCCGCCGAGGTGGAATGCAAGGTCGCCGAACCGGGTACCCCGGCCAAGGCCAGGCTCGACAGGTCCGCGGTGCACGTCACCGTCACCGACACCTGCCCGCCGGGCCGAAACACCGACGTGTCCACCGAGACGGTCATCTGGGCGCAGGCCAGCCCCGCCCCGGACAGCGCGGCGTCCGTGGCGCCCTGTGCGGCCCGCTGCGCCTGACCGGGGCTGGAGGTCAACGACGCGGCCCGCGCCGCGGCCGACGAGGCCTGCTCCACCAGGATCTTGTTCTGGCTGTACCGGCCCAACGCCACCATCGTGAACAGCAACACGATCACAATCGGCATCACGATCAGCAACTCGATGATCGCCGAGCCCCGATCCCCCACCGGGCGCCGGGTGGTCAGGAACCGGCGGATCCGGGCCGGCCAGGGGTGCCCGGTGGGGGCCGCCAGCATCCGGCGGCGGCAAGCGGCGGCTCGGTGCTCGGCCAAGATCACGTTGACCTCTCCTGACTGACCAAAAAAGCCGGGCCCTGGACTATCCGGTGGCATTGACGAACACCTCAACGGGGGCGACGGCAGTCTCGGTGACCGTGAACGTGCCGAACGGAATCACCGATGGCACCGTCGCGGTCACTCTCACGGTGACCGACTGCGGGCCGCGGTCGACCGTCACGGCGGCGCCGGTGAGTAGGTGCGGCGCGACCTGGGCCAGGTAGCTGGCGCCGTTGGCCTGTCCGACCGCCGCGGTCGAGGTGTAGGCCGCGGCCGACCGGGCGGCGGCCTGGGCGGCGGCCTCGGCGACGTGCCGGCCGTGCCAGAGCAACGCGAACTGCACGATCAGCATCGTGAACACGATGATGATCGGGGTGATGATGGCCGCCTCCAGCGGGTTGTAGCCGGCGTCGGGTTCGGCCACCGCGGCGCGCCATCGACGCCCCACGGCAGCCCGCCACCGATGCTGTGTGTTCACGCAGGAAACCTTTGGATCCGGCCGTCGACTACTGGGTCTTGATGTTGTTGGCGGCGCTCTTGGCCTTGGTCATCAGGATCAGGCCGACGGCGATCGCGATGACCGCCAGCACGCCGACGACGATCGCGGTGTTGATCATCTCCCCGCGGTCGGGGTGCTCCTCGCGTACCGCGCGGGCCCGGACGGTGAACCAGGCCCAGAGCATCTGCACCTCTACTGGTACTGCACTCATGGCAACTTTCCTTTCAGGTGAACGATGTGAGGACAATTCGACGGGATGTAGTGGGGCGGTGAGCACGTGTGCCTGACGGTGAGTCGGTGGGTGGCTGCCTCCTTTCACAGGCCCGCGATGGCCGCGACGGCGGGATAACCCAGGAACACGATGAAACCCAGACCCAGGACGATCTGCGCCAGCCGCATCGACTGGTCACGTTCACCCGCGACGCCCTGTTCCACGGCCAACTGCCGCCGGCGCATGGCGGTGGAGCGGGCTGAGAGGGTTTCCCGTACTTTCGCGCCGTCCTTGGCGACCAGTTTGATCAACTGACCCAGATCCCGCAGATCATCTACCCCGATCCGGATCCCCAACTCGGCCAGAGCATCCCATTCACTTTTCTTGGCCAGCCGCGCCCGGTAGAGGGTGTCGCGGATCAACGCCAACGGCCACCCGGCGCCGATCCGGGCCGCGGTGGGCAGCGCCTCCTCCGGGGCGGCGGAGCCGGCCATCTCCAGCGCCACCCACGACTGGTAGGCGCCGAACGCGTACTGAAAATCGCGGCGCCGCTTGGCCGCCAGCGCCCGGGCGTCCAGATCGGGCAGCAGGAAGAATCCGAACCCGACCGCGAAACCCAGGATCACCGCGCTACCGACGGGCAGACTCACCCCGCCGACCACCGTCACCGCGACCACCCCGATCAGGGCCAACAGGAACCCGACAGCGAACCCGACGACCTTGCGGCCCATCACCGACTCGAAGCTCTTCCCCGTCAGGGCCAGGTCCTGCCGCAGGCTGGTGTAGGCGTAGCCGCGGCGCCGCAGCACCGCCGAGACCTGGCCACCCAACTTGGCCTCGACCCCAGCCCGGCCCCGCACCGGCCCCGCCATGGCGATCGGCTCGGGGCGGCCCGCTCCGGCGCCGGCGAACATCGCGTCCATCTTCGCCAACTGCACCAGCGCAGACTCCTTGCGAGGCACCAGGACCAGCCACAGCCAAAACAGCACCCCGCCGATCGCGGCACCCAACGCCGCCATCGTGATCATCGGGACTGCCCCGCCCCGGGGGCCGGCGGGGTAGGGATCAGGATCGGCCGCGGGCCGGTCACCGGCCTGGTCGCGGCGGTGTCGGTCAGTGAGGCGACCAGCGCCAGCTCCTGCTCGCTCACCCCCATCCCGGGCCGGGTCAGCAACGGCTCCGCCGGGCTCGACCCGGCCAGTTTGCGCATCCACGCGAAACCGGCCACGAACAGGCCGCACACGACCAGCAGCGCAATCTGCCCGCCGAAGGTGCTTTAGGGCTTCATGTAATCACCGCCGAACAGGGCGAAATAGCCGCCGAACCCCAGCGTGATCACGATGATGATCCGGAACCCCCGACGGATCTCCGCCCGACCTGCGGTGACCTTGCGGCGCATGTCCAGTTCCTCCCGCGCAGTGAGCGCCAGACTGCTCAATACCTCCCCGAGCCGGTCGCCACGGCGTTTGACGTTCAGGATCAGCGCGCCGATGACCAGATCGGCGGAGCTGTCCGCCAGGGTTGCGGCCAGCCGCGCCAGTGCGGTGTCCATCGGCACCCGGGCCGCCAGCTGGCCCTGCAGCTGCAGCAACGCGGGCCGGATCAGCGGTGACGAATTTGGCACCGTCGCCGGGATCGCCGCCTCCAGGCTGGCGTTGCCGGCCATGGTGTCGCGCATCGCCTCCGTCCAGGCCACCAGCGCCTCCAACCTGGCGGTCTGCTGCTGCTCCTGCTGCTGCCCACCGAACAGCGCCGGCCAGAACATCACCATCGCGCCCAACGCCGCCGCCGCCACCGGCCAACGGGTCAATACCAACGTCGCGGCGAACACCCCGATCCCGCCTGCCACCCGCAGACCCACCGCCGGCGCCCGCAACCTGCGCATCCACACAGCCCACCGGGACGGCGGCCGCGACAGATCCACCCTGGACCCGCGGACACCGGTGATCAGCAGCACCACCGCGCCGCCCAACGCCCCAGCCCAGAGCACCGCCAGCAGGAAACGCAGATCAGGTAACACCATCGCCGATCCCTCCCCCATCCTCACGCCTCAGATTTGAATCCATCCATCCATCCATCCGGCCGACCGACCGACCCGACCGGGCCGGGCGGTGCGGCGGTTCAGACCTGCCAACCGTCGTCCTCGGTCGGTGACCACGCCGCGGCCTGGTCGTGGTATCCGGCGTCTTCCAGTTCCTGACTGCGCCGGATCGCCGCCTCGGAGCGCACCGCCCGACCGTCCACCGTCGACGGGACGAAGATGTCCGCCCCGTCGACCCGGCCGGCGGAGAACCCCGAGACCTCCCGGACCCTGGTCACACACCGTTTGCCGCCGAACTTCCGGTTCTTTTCGATGAAGACCACGAAGTCGATGGTCCCGGAGATCAGCGAGTGGGTGACCTCGAACGGCAAACCCTGATACTGTGCCGCATAGGTCGCCAGCCGGGAAAAAGTATCCTCCGCAGACCGGGCATGAATCGTCGATAAACTACCATTATTGCCCTGGCTCATGGCATTGAGAGTTTCCACTGCCTCAGGCCCCAGCACCTCGCCAAGAATGACGCGACCAGGGTCCATCCGCTTGGTGCGCAGCACTAATCGTTGCAACGACAACCCGCCGTTGCCATCGGAATCGGGAAGAACCTCCTCCAACTCCACCACATCCGAGTGCAATTCCGGGTGACGTTTGATCCCTAATTCCAGGGCCCGTTCTAGGATAATGAGCCTTTCTTCGCGGGAAACACAATTCAGCAAGGCGCGGAGAAAACTAGTCTTTCCGGCGTCGGTCGCCCCGGCGATCATGATATTGGCTCTGGCCTTGACGGCGCCCTGCAGAAAAGCCGCCAACTGTTCGTCCACGGTACCCAGACGGACCAGCTGCGCCATGCTCATCTGCGGGAATCGGTTCCGCCGAATCGACACACTGGGCCGCTCGGTGGCGCTCATCACCGCCGACAACCGGGAACCGTCGGGCAGCCGCACGTCAAGCTCCGGGTGGGCCCGAGTGAACGGCCGGGCATTGAGCCCCCCGTAGGAACCCAACGTCTGGACCAACGCGATCAGGTCCTCATCGCTGGCGGCCACCGGGTTGCCCCGGACCTTGCCCCGCTCATCGGCGTAGGTGATCCACACCTCATCGCAACCGTTGATGTTGATGTTCTCGATCGAGTTGTCCGCCAGCAACCCGGAAATGGCGCCCGCCTCGAATATGGCCTGGTCAAGGGCCTGCACTAGCCGTTCGTCGTAGGAGGATTCAGGCAAATCAAGCCCATTGGCCATCCGCAGTTCCATGTGACGCGACACCGTTGCCTGCATCAAACTGCGGGCCAGCTGCCGCTCGTCGGCCTTGGACAGCTCCCGCTCCCCCAACGCGTCCCGGCGCTGCCGCATCGCAGTCATCTCATCGGCGACCTGGACCTGCAGTGAACTGATCAGCACCGCATCCAACAGCTCTTCACTCATCTGCCCACCCCTTTCGTGCCCTCGCGGCTCGCGCCTCCGAACGGCCCCAACCCGGTGGCTGCGGGTGACACACCGGCCGCCTCGAGCCGGTCGACACCAGATCCGGCTGAAGCCGGCGCCACGGCGGCGGACTCGTCGCGGCCGGCCAACTGCGGCCACCAACCGATGACCGTCTCCGTCAGCGACCGGGCCGAGGAGATCAGCTCACTTTTGGCCAGCTTCCGGTTGACCTCACCGGCCCACAGACGCTGCGCCCCGGCCGGGTCGCGGGCAAAAAACCCGGCCACCGGCACCGGCGACCCGGCGGCCGCCAGCATCTGGCCGGCCGCCTTGACCGCCGTGCTCTGCTGCGCGGGGGAATCGGTGACAACCACCGCCACCGACGGCCGTTCCCGGCCCGGATCGCCCAGCACATGCGCCAGCGTCGCCGCCCGGTCCCGCAACCCGAACAAGCCCTCCGCGTTGGCGTGGCCGACCAGCAGCACCGCCGTCGCTGCCTGGGCTACAGGCAGCGCCGCATTACCCGGCTGCATCCGGCCCAGATCGGCGATCACCGTGCCCGGCCAGGCGGCCAACTCCTGCGCGATCTGCGGCCACAACCCCCGCACCGGCAACCAACGCTGCGCCGTCAACGGCCCCGGGACCACCGCAACGCCCAACGACGTCGGCTGGCAGAACCGAAGCAAACCATCCTCCGGCAAACCGAGCCGCACCATCGCCGCCAACGAGGCCACCGTCGGTTCAGGCTGCAGCAACCCACCCAGCTCGGCATGCTGCATCCGGAACGACAGCACCCCGCCGGAAGGATCGCACTCCATCACCAAGCACGGCTGGCCCGGCCACACCAACCCCAACGCCACCGCCAACGTGGTCACACCCGGCGATCCCTTGTCCGAGCACACCCCGATGATCATGGCGACACCTGAACCAACGCGACCAGACTGTCCCCGGACGCCGTGGCGATCCCGGCCGCCGCACCGGCCGGCACGGTCAACGTCACCAACGTCCCCGACGCCGACGAAGGATCAGGACGAGAAGAGAACACGGTCGCCTTCGCCGCCAGCACCGTCGCAGTTGTCGGCGCTGCTCCCGCCGCGGTGGCGGCGCCCTTCGCCGGCAACGCGAGCACCTCCACCGTGTCGCCCGGGGCCAGCCCATCCGCGGGGATCTGACCCCCGGTCACCGCCACACCGACCTGCGCCATACCGGCCACCAGACTCGGACCGCCAGACACCATCGAGCGTTGCAACAATGTGCCCGGCAACAGATCAACCGTCGCCGTCTCCCCGAGCACCGACGCCAGATGATTGCCCGCCACTGCGACGACACCGCCGGCCACATCGACCGTCGACAGATCCGCCGCCGTCACCACATGACCCTTCGGGATCGCCCGGACTACAGTGACCACCGGCTGTTTGGAACCGGCCGACTCGTACGCCACCCCGCCCAGAACACCCAGACCGACGATCAACACCACACCCAACGCCACCTGCGCCGGCCGGCGTTGCCGCGTCCGCAACGGCACCCGCGCCGCCGCAATCACCGCCGAGTTGCCGTTCACACCCGGCGTCGCCGGACGTTCCTTCGTGGATGCGCCCCCGGAAAGCTTCATCAGTTCTTCACCACAATCTGGATCTGCTCGACGATCAATTGGGATGCGTTCTTCGTCGCATAGGTGGGTAATGCGTGCGTCTGGCCGGCCGGATCGATCCAGCTGATCTTCCAAGTGATGGATTCGGTGGCGGTGATCGGGGTTGCCTGCACGGCCTTGTATTGGTAGCCGCACTCACCCGCAGTTGGCGGGGCGAAACCGTCCGACGATTGCCAGGCACGGCCCGGTCCGGGACATGACACCGGAGGATTACCATCGCCGGGGTCGAAGTTCAATGCGACCGGCGTCGCCGTCTCCGTCACCGAGACACCTCTTAACCCCTTAGTTTTCGACATCGTGGTGAACGTTGCGGGATCGGTGAAATATCTGGTCCACAGGTTCACCACGGTGTACGGCTGACCACCCTTTGCTGGGTCCCCATGGTTCGGGTCGGGGGATCGCCCGACAGTGGGCTTCGTGAGGCTGGCAATCAACTCCGCATACGCCTGCTGCGCCAACACCGCGGGGTCTGGCGGGGGCAATGGAGCCGGTGGTGCAGCTGCCAAGCTGGCGGCATAGGCGTAGGCGATCGGCCCGTTACAGAGGTTGTAAAGAACCACGCCGGTGGTGGGAGCGTGTCCCTCCCAGAGCTTGTCGCCAGCCCTTGGCTGCGGGTTCAATACCCGCCACGCGCATTCACCGTTGACCTGGCCGGGGTTATCGCTGGCGGCGCCGGTGGTCGACGCCACCCCGCTGGCCCCGCCAGTGGGCGCCGAGCCAGAACCATCGTTGCCAGTCGGTGGCGCGACTGTAGGCGTGCTTCCACCACCACTAGACTGACTGATGTCGCAGACAATCGTGCCAGTCGCTGGGTTCAAGTAGCAATTACCATCAGCGAATGCGGGGGTGGTAATAACTACGAGACCGGTCAAAATGAGGGCGATCACGGTCACGGCGGATGCTAGTCGTCGAATCAGCATGGCTTGACTGGGCTTCGTGCAACAGTCTCACGAACCAACCAGCCACCGGCTTTAGGCCCATACTGATAGACATTGAACGTCAACAGGACTCGAGAATGAGGTGAGGGCCGCAGATCGACTTTGTTGCCTGATGCATCGGCAATGGCGGCCTTCGACCCGTCTACGCAGGATTCAAGAACCACCTCCTTTGCGTTCGCGGACAACACGCGCGGAGCCTCGTGCGTTTCGGTTACGGTGGCATGCACCTTCGCGGTTGCCAAGGACTCGATGTCATCCAGCGTCTTCGCGGCAGTCGGATCAGCTGCATACTTCCGGATCGCCTTCGTCCAGTCCTTGCTGGGCTGCTTCTCAGCCGCCGTGGAAGCACGGACAAACCCGTCAAATGCAGCAAGTGCGCCCTTGGCATACGCCTGCTGGGGGCCGGTGAAGTTAGCCGGCCACGGATTAGCGGTCGTAGTTGCCTTTGCCGGCGTGGTCGCCGGGGTGATGGTGACCGGTGTGGTCTTGCTACTGCTGACCGGCGAAGGTGTAGAGCTAGCGACTGGCTGGGGCGGGCTGATAGTCGATGTGTCGACGGTGGATGAGGTGAGATCGGCGGCGGTGCTGGATGGCGGGTCGGCTGTCTGTAGGTGCACGCCGGCGCTTCCTGAAGTGCAACTCGTCAGAATCAGGCCTGTGGCGACGATCAGCGCACAGGCTGTAGGCCTGCGGCGGTGCGGTTCCCTGCTACTCATGTCCGATTCCTCCCTCATGTGCTGTGGGCTTTCGAGTGCCGAGGGACACAGTCAAATGCGTAATTGTGACTCGCAATATTGGTATGGCGAGCTTACTGGGGCGCCGGAGGTCTGCCCATAGACCCGAATGGGTGAACCTACGAGTTTTTTCTGTGTGGTGTCCGTTTGCCCCCGGAAAAAGCACCTGTCCCTTCTGTAGCGCCCCGACAAGCTTCAGGAGGACCCATGCCGGAATCATCGATCCCCAAGTCACCACCCACCGCCGAGGAGGCATTCGCTCGTTACGTGATGGCCCGCTTACTAGTGCGCTCGGATCTTCAGCCCGCGGGCAGACCGCATACATGGGCCAGTTCTGCGGATGAAGGCGCGGCCACTGGCATCTGCCACACCAGTAACGTGCGCACCGACTGATGACTACGTGCGAGAGCTCAGAGCCTGGAGGTGCAGGCACGAGAAACCCGGCCGGGTCGTCAGCCTCAACGTCGGTACGGCAGGATGAGCCGATGCCGTGGAACGTGCACCAAGTTGCCGCACTCCCGGCGCTCGTAGACGAGGCGTACGAGGTGGTGAGCACCCGCCTTCGTATCCAGATCGCCCACTACCTCGCCGATCACCCGGAGGCCCATATAGGCGACATCATCGCGGCGGTGGGTAGTGAACGAGGGACCGTTCGGTCCAATTTGTCCGCCCTCGAGAAAGTAGGAGTGGTCTCTGCCTCACTGGCCGCGGGGCAGCGCGAGGCGCAACGAGTTCGTTACTCCCTCGACCGGACGCGCTGGATGGAATTGGTCATTCGGGTGATCACGTACCTCCCGGCCGCTCCTTTCGAGTGACCGCTTTGCGTAGTTAAGGCGCGCAGATCTGATGGTCTCAAACCTGCAGAATGGCTGCGATGGACGTGTGGGTTCGGGACCGCCAATTCGGAGGGGTCTGGCATCAACCCACTCAGCTCCGCCGAGACCCTGTCGAGCGCACTCATCCAGCAGGGCCTTGCCACGGCGTGGCCGAATCCCAGCTTCGAGGAACGAGCGGAAATGGCAGCCAAAATTGCGGCGCGCCTACGCTTTTCTGCTGACACCGTCGGCGAGGATGTCAGCTATGGAAATCGAAGGTCCGAAGGATCAGCAGCGCGTCGCTGTTCTGATCCGGATGCAGACTGCGAACCGGGATGGCCTGCGTAGCCGGGTGGCCTCCGAACACGCCAGCATCAACCGGTATGTGGAGCATTTGGTGCGTCGGGACCTCGATGCTCCGGAAGGCCATCCGTTCGTGCCGATCTCGACCCCGAGGTTCGCCTCGAAGGGCAAGAACGGCATCGGCCGGCCCACCAAGGGAAGCCGGGCGGCGGTCAAACTGCGCTGCGCGACGGCGCTGCGCGACCGGATACATCAGCGTGCCGACTCGCTGGGGTTGACGGTCAACGACTATCTGGAATCCCTGGTGTCACAAGACATCAGCGCCGCCACGCCTGCAGGGGAGGAGATGGCTTTCGATCAGACTGCGTAGCACTGGCTCAGCCGACAACTCCATACAACGACAAAAGCCTCCCCGCGCCAACGGGAAGGCTCTGAGTCGGAGAGATCTGGCGCCCACCGGATCTGTCACTAAGAACGAAAGGTCTGCTTTGTCTAGGAGCAGCTCTGAGGCTACCGCATACCCTGCGGAGCTTCCAGGATTAGATGTTCGCGACACGCCGCACTTCGCTGAGTTCCCGCGAACGAGCCGGCGTGCGATCTCTGCTGCCCGACTCAGCCTCAGCCACGCGGCCATACGCGGTCACTTCGCCCCGTCTGCGGGCACCACAGACTTCCCGACGCCGCCCGGCGCCTGGGCTCGCCGCCGTACACACCTTGCGGAGGTGACCGCGGTGCGCCCGCCGGCCTAGTACCGAACGTGCTGCCACAGAACAACTCCAGAAAACGACGAAGGCCCCCCTGACAAGTCAGGAAGGCCGAGGTCGAGCAGGACCGGGGTGCAACCCGGATCTGCGATCAAACGAAAGGTCTGCTTAGGTGAGCAGCTCTGACAGTACCGTCTACCCTCAAGAAGAAGTTGAGGTAGGCGCCGACACGCCGCACGATTCGCAGGAAAGCCCGGTCTCAAGCCAGGTCAGCGAAGCAGCGGCGGCGTGGCGTGCCCTCGCGCCGTTGATCGCCGGTCGCCCGGTGGTCCGCGAGTCCCTCAACGGCGGCCGCGCCTACCCGATCCGGGGTCAGCGGGCCCTGACCGACCGGCTACCCCACGTGCCGGCGGCGGTGCCGGTGTACTCAGCAGCGGGTGACACCCGCGTGCTGGTGCTGGATCTGGACACCTCCAAGGCCGACCGGGCCGCGGTGCTGCGGGACGCCGCCGCCATCAGGTCGCTGGTCACCCAGGCCGGCGGCCATCTGGTCTCCGATGAGTCCCCGTCCGGCGGTATCCACCTGTACATCCCGCTGGCGCAGCCGGTGCCGTTCGACGAGGCCCGCGACGTCGCCCTGGCCCTGGCCGGCCGCACCCCCACCCTGGATCCGCAGCCGATGCTCGGGATGACCGACGGCCTGATCCGGCCGCCCGGGTCCCGGCACCGCAGCGGCGGCTTCCAAACCTTGCACGGATCGCTCTCGGCGGCGCACCTGATCCTCAAACAGCCGAACCTGGCCGGCGTGTGGACAGCGATGAAGGAAGCCCTAGCCCTCGAGCTAGCTGCGGTGCGCGCCGACCGGCTCGAGCGGGACGCCGCCGCCCTGACCGGCGGCGGAACCGACACCGCCTATGTGCCCCGCACAGGCGGGCCCCGGGAGCTGGCCGCCGACTACCTGCGTATCGCCACCACCGGCCTGTACAACGTCGCCCGCTACCCCTCCCCCTCGCACGCCCGGCAGGCGGTCATCGCCTCCGCAGTCTGGGCCGGCCTGACCTTCCCCGACGTCATCAGCCGCCTGCACAGCGGCAACTGGCCGGGCCTGGCGTCCTTCTACACCCGGTACCGCACCGCCGGGGCGCGCCGCAAGGCCGTCCTGTCGGACTGGAAGAACGCCGTCTCCTGGGTTCAAAAATCCAAGGCAAATGACACCGGTGTGAGACCTGTCCGTATATCCCCCACAAGCGAGCCGACTACACACCGCCGTAGGGAAACGACCCTTGGAAATCAACAGGAACGATCAACCGCCGCCGAGTATCAGTTCATCCGCGAGTGGCGCACGGCGTTGGAGCTGCTGGAACGGGACCGGTACCAAGGTCGTACCGCACCGGCCGTGCGGATGCTGCTGCGCGCACTGGGAGAAGCAGCCATGAAAACTGGCAGCCGCTACATCGCCTTCGGTACGCGGTCGTTGGATCTGGCCTGCGGCCTGGACCACACCACCGTCGCGGCGCATTTGCGGATGCTCCGCGAAGAAGTTGAACCGTTGGTGTATCTGATAGAGAGTGACCGCGGGCTGTTCGGTGACCTGTACGAGCTGCGGATCCCGGACTCGGTCGCTGCGCGGGCCAGCCGGCTCGACTGGAAGGCCGGGAAGATCCACTCGCTGCGACCGGTGTTCCGGGACCTGGGGCTACCGGCCGCATTCGTCTACGAAGCTCTGGAGCACGCCAAGTCCCGACCGTCGAGTTTCGAGTTGTCCACCAGCACCGGGATGGCCCGATCCACCGTCTACCAGGCTTTGGAGACCCTGGCCGCGTTCAACCTCGTCGAGCAGCGTGGCGGCCGCTGGGAGATCATGGCCGCCACCAGCCTGGCGGTGCTGGCCGAAGCCCTGGGATGCGCCGCCGACATGGCCGACCGGCTCGCCGCGCACCGGGTCGAGCGAGCCGCCTACCGCCGGATTCTCAAGGTCGTCGACCGGCACCTGGACACGATGGTGCCCGAGGAACTAGTGATCCGGCCCGGACCCGACGGGGAAACCGCCCTGGAGCTACTGGAGCGGATACTGGGTGCCCGCCAGGTGGCGTAGTCCTGGTCCAGGAGGCGGTTCGCGCCTGAGCTAGTGGTGTGTCTGTGAATTAGTCTGGTTGTTTGGTAGAATGCGGTTATGGTGGCTGCAGCTTTACCGATGACTGATGATCAGCGGGTCGAGCTGGAGCGGATGGCGGTGTCGACGTCGTTGCTGCACCGGCAGGTGGTGCAGGCTCGGGCATTGTTGTGCGCCGCTGACGGGGTCGCCAACGACGTGATCGGCCGGCGGTGCGAGGTGGACTCGGATTCGGTGCGGCGGTGGCGTTCTCGGTTCGCGCAGGAGGGTGTCGGCGGGGTCGGGACAATTGCGAAGGGCCGGGGCCGCAAGTCGAGCCTGCCGGCGGGGACAGTTGAGGAAGTCCTGCGGATGACTCATCGGGAGCGGCCCGCCGGCGGCGCCACCCACTGGTCGACGCGGTCGCTGGCCGCGCGGCTGGGCATCG
>JAABUO010001902.1_pt1 | contig 26226 bp, 5 predicted proteins | sample 5559291 | NCBI WGS metagenome assembly JAABUO01 (sample SAMN10711878, study PRJNA513372) | rock metagenome | isolation source: Antarctica rocks | place: Antarctica: Victoria Land, Finger Mt sud
AAAACTTTTAAGTTAATACGTTCGTTATAATTCTCGCGTAAAATTTGTTTTAAGAAATCTTTTCATGTTAGTTAATGTTATAATATTTAATTAATATATATTTAATTACACGCAAAATCGTTATTATTTAATAAACTTTAAGTTAACTTCTTTCGCATTTTTCTCGTAAGTTACTTTTATTAATCATATTCGCTTTTAATTATAATTCGTATTTAACTCAGTATATTAAATCATTACGTCTTAAAAATATCGTATATTTATTTATTATGAGTCTTATTCGCAACGAAAAATCTGAGCGTATTATCTTTCGAGCCTCTGTCTTCGTTAAAATGTTCTTTACTTTAAAACGTTTATAATTTAATTTCTTATTTAAACGATTTGCGATCTTCTTTCACGTCTTTTTCATTTTCTTATTAAATCATTCTTTTTTAACGTTTAATCATGAACTGCTATTATTATTAACATAATCGTTTAATATTTACGTAAATAAATAACGAGTATAAATCTCGATAATTAACTCATAATTTACGATAAATTAACATTTAATTTAACGTAACGTCTTTTCTTATAAATATAATGTTATTAATTTTCAGTTCGCTTTCTTAATATTATTATCATTAAAATTATTTTTAATATGTTTATTAATAATAAATTATAAAGAATTAAACTATTTAATATTATATATATTAAGTTTTTAAAATGTCATAATAACTTCGTGAAGATATTTTCACTAAATGCTTTAACAGTGTTCAATTCTTTTTATTTTCGAATTAATTATTTATTCTTTTAAATATTTAAGCGAATTCTTACTTCGAGAGTAACACGTTTATTTTCGTTAAAGACTCTTTTTATAAAATCGCTATCGCTTAAGTTTGTTACGATCTCGTCGTCATCGTAAGTCTTTATATGTTTAATTACGTTACGCTTTAACGATAATAATGTTTTAAAGTTATTTATATAACGACGTTTTTTTTATAATGTTACTTAATATTTTAATAAATTTATTATTATTAATATTAACGTATTCTTATATTATATTCGAGATAAGAATCGTTTAATGTAATTTAATAATGTATAATCGTTAAGAAAATTTATGTAATAAACGATTAAGAAGAAGAATAAAAAAGAATGTCAGATTGCGAATGATTTTTTTTCAGATAAAAGAAAAATTTACTTTATTTCGAGCATTAATAATGATTCATTTAACATTAATAAAAGTTCATTAAACTTTTATTAAGATTAAACGAATTATAAGTTTTATTATTAAGTCTTAAGATTTTTTAATTATGACATGATCTCGTTATATTGTTTTATACTGAGAATTTTAAGCGTAAACATGTTCTTTACGAGCATTTTATATAATTTCTTTAATAATTAATTATTTAAATCGAGTATTATAAGAGATCTGAAATCTATAATCGTTATTTATAGCAAACTTAATTGTAAAAAGAAAGCGAATAAACTCTTTCGTATACATTTCTTTTAGTACTGTTTTTCATTCGCGCTCGTTATTAATATATATTTTCGCGAATTTAGCTTAATCGTATATTATTATATCTGTAACATAATCGTAATTTAACTCGTTTTTAATTAACTTTATAAATTTATCGTATTTCATGTTATCGATGCGAATTAAATTCTTTACTGTTTCACGTTTAAGAAGATTTTATAATTTGTAACATATATTATAATTAAGATCGCGATTAATTTATATTATAATACTTTTAATCGATTTAATTAATATTAATTAAAATCTTTTACAATCTTGTTCGTCGTAAATGATATAATTTAAGATGTATATACGACCTTTTAATTAAAACGATAATGAAGAATTATACTTAAGATTATTTCGTCGTGTCTTTTTAATACTGAATCGTTTTTTTACATTATAATTTAATCGCTGTATTACGAATATTAATATAAAATTACTTTTTAATCTTGTAACATCGTTAAATATAATATAAAACTCGTAATATATAACTTCGAATGTTAATTTAAAAATCTCTTTCGACTTATTTATATTTAGCTTTCGTTTTATAAGTTAAAAAGATCTTATTTAATTTCGTATTCGCGTCTTTAATTATGTATATTCAGACTCGTTAATGTTAAGATCTTCTTTTACTTTGTTTATTAATTATTTATAATGTACATACTCTTTACATAACATTTTTAATAATGCATTTATTATATTAAACAGAAAACTTAATGTTTATTAAATCTTTTCGCGTCAATAATTAACGACTGCGCTTATTATAAAAAAACTTTAACGTTAATAATTTATAACTTCAGAATTTAATTAATATTATACTCGTTACATCTTGTTTATATAATAATTAACGTTAGCTTTCAGTAATTTATTTATTATTTAAGCTCTTAATCAGGCTTATAAAATACATATTAATTATTTAAGATTTATTATTAAGTCGCTTATATCTCTTTATAATATAATCGCTCGCGATCATTAAATTTATTTAATTTTTTAAATTAATTCATTAATATAATTAACTTTAATTAATTAACTTTATGATATTAAATTTGTAACTAATAATATTCTTGCGACGAGTAAAGCTTTATTTACTACGTATATTTTATACAAACACAGCTTTTATAAGATTAACTTTAACTTTAGTTTTCATTAGTTCGTAATTAAGACTTTTATTCGTTAAAAAGAATTTAATTAAACAAAGTTAAGAAATGATTATATTTCTTAGTTAATTAATCGTGTAACATCGTTAACTTTAATGTTTTTATATATGCTCTGAGACATAAACATAATATATATACATTATTTAATTTTCGTTTACGATGAGATTAAATTAATTTTAAATATTTTTAGCTTTCGCGTTTAAAATAATATTCTGTTACTCTTATTTCTTTATGTAAGAAATTCTTCTCGTAAATTAAGTTATATGAATCTTAATCGCTGAAGTTATTAATGTAAAAGAACTTGTTTTTATTTAATTCGCTACGACTATCGTTTACTAATATAATATATACATTTCTCAGAATTATATACGAATGAAAAAATCGATTAGCTTCGAGCGAACGAAGATTTTTAACGTTATCTTTAAATTAATGCTTTATCTTAATTATTTCATGTACAGCATGTTAAGTTTCTTCATTACGAGATTTAAATAGTTTAACGAGAACGTTATTATGTCGTAGTTTATTACTTTTATTATCTCGTCGTAACGAATTTATAATAAAAAGAATAAGTCGTAATTAATTAAACAGTTAATCGTTTAATAAAGTTAATGCTTTAGTCGTTTCTTTTAACCTTTTCTAAATTATAACATAATTACGTCTTTAAACTTTCTTCTTTCTCTGTTAATTTAATGAGCAATATATTTTATCGCTGATTAAATTCTTTAAATCGTTAACATCTTTTTCGTCTCGTTTTCAGCATTAAAGTAACTCATGAACGCTTACGTAATATAATTTAATTCAGATTAAATCTTTCTTCTTTTAATTTAATTCTTTGTTTAATACGATTTTTTTATTAATTATGTTATAACACTTGCGCACGAAGATTATTAACGCGTTAAGAAACTTTTTCATGTTTAGAATTTTAATTAAGATCGATGCGTGACATTATAACTTTAAATTAAGTTTTATCTTTTATATTTAATTATATTATTCGCGAATAAGTACGTTTTAAATTTTACGAAGATTAAAGACTTAACTGAATCGTGTTATTATAGTAATTAATGTATGCTTATTAATCTTACTTTATCTTATATTCTTATAAAGAAAAACATTTTTCATCGTAAGAAGATTTAAATGTCGAGTATTATAATATAATAACTGCGTTTAAAACGTGTCTCGTTTGTTAATACGATCGAAAAAGATCTTTATTAAATACTTATATATAATCTTATTATGCTCTGTATTAAAATTATTAACATTATCGTATCTTTAAATTTAATTTACATAATGTATTATAACGTGTAATTTAAAAATATTAAAATGATTAACGTTTATATTTAAACGCTCAGATCGCAAATGACGAAAAACGTTCTTTAGCTTATTTATTAAAAAAAGCGTATGATTAAGATATTAAAGAGTTTCTTCGTCGTGCGAATAATATTAAGCAAGTATTACGAAGTTTATTATTACTCGAGCGAAATAAATCGCTATAAACATTCTCGTGATTAAAAGCGATGCGATGATTAAAATAAGCTAACATATAATTAACTTTTAATTTATATTAATTCATTGCTTAATCGTATTATATTTAAAAAATCTTTTCATATTTTTAAATGACGAAATGACGCGAAATCTTTAATTTAGCTAAGCTGTTTCTGATGCATCGTTTAAAGTTAATTTAATTTCTTTTCTTCTTTAACTTATATAAACGCTTTCGTTAATAATTTAACTAAATTATAACATTAAATACGAGACGATTTTCTTAAGTAATTAATGTAACACGTTTATTATTATTATTTCGTAAATATTAATAAATATATGTAATCATGTAAAGTTTTTTACTGAATGTATTTAAGCAGAATCATTCTTAATTAAGCTGTTCTTTCTTTATTGCTTTTGTTAATTTCTAATAAACATATGCGTTCGAATTAATTATGTCTTATTTAAATTTTCGCGTTCATGAAATGATACTTAATAAATAAAATAATGTTAATTTATCTTAATGTTTATAATTAATATTTATTCTTCGTAATTTATTATAAACTTAACGATTATTAAATAATATTATCTTATTTTATTATTCGCGTAAAGAATAAAAATGTCGTTTTTAATCATAGCTTTAATAACTGTTTCATGTAAGATAATATATTAATGCATAATGATACGTATTTAACGTACGCTTAAGTATGATTAATAACGTCATATGCTAAATCTTTAACTTAATATCGTTATCGTCATTATTAATTATGAAAAGAAATTTTAAAAGAATTAATCTCGATCAGTTTTAAACATGTCTTATGCGTTAACTTAGATTTTCTATCGTTAAATATATAAGTTATGCAGATAAATCGCTTTAATGTTCAGTTAAGATTATTTTATTAATGAAAATTAATAATAATATTATAATAACATTATTAAAAAGCTTTTTCTGCGTCTTTTATCATTAATTAACAATATACATCTTATTATAAACTCGATAATTATTAACATTATAATGTTAAATTAATGCGTAAATTAACTCGTTTTAAAATAATGAATAACTTAATAAGAATTAAAGTGTCTTAATGATATCGCGATATAACATGCAGTGCTGCTCTTCTTAAACTTCTTCGTAACTGAATTCGACTGTGAACGTTTAAAAATGTTATTTATTATTTTTAACATTATACGAAATCTGATATAAAAATGTTTATTACTCATTCGCGTCGTGAAAATTAACATGTTAATGTAAAGCTCGTAAGCGCGAGTCTTAAAAAAATCGCTTAACACTATCTTTAATAATCTTCGTTTAATAAAGTTAATAAGCGAACGCGTAATTTACTTCGCACTAAAATGAATAATATTAATTATTATTTATGTTCTTAATCATTTAAGAATTCGAGCTTAATGATTTTAATACTTTCTTTAACACGTTAATTATTATTTCGACATTACGATTAATTATCTTAACGAAGATTTTAACTCGAAGCGTTAACGATATAAAAAGAAGTTTAATCTGAAGTTGTATCGTCTCGATTCTTAACGATATACGTTTTACATTCTGATTTATATTAGCGCTATTTATCTTAATGTTCATGTGCTTCTCTGCGAAATCATTTATTAATATATATTTTTAATTCTCGTCTTTAATATTCGTTTAAACGCTTTCATTATAAGAATTATTTAAGTTTAAATCTCATTTTACAGTCTCGTAACTTCGTTAAATGAACTGCATTAAATTGCATGACGACGATTTTAATGATGATAATAACTTTTATTAAAAAATCTTTCGCGATTAATTATATAAGCGTACATAACAGTAATAAGAACGACGTTTAAGCTCGTTAATGTTATTTATCTTCGTTTTACATGAAGAATAAACGCGTTACATTATTTATAAATCTTTAATTAATGTTATTACATAACTTATACGAAAAAATGACGAATTATTAAAGTTTCTTACGTTTAATTATTTATTTATGTATAAAATGTTAATAACGAGATGAATTAAATAATATTAATCGCAATGTTAATAAATTATTAAAAGTTATTAACTTTAATTTTAACTCGATAAATATATACGTAATAAATTATATAAACTATATTTAATTAAATCGTAAATGAAATAAAAATAATTATTTAAATAATTATCATCGCTATTCTTGCGAATTAATTATTATCGCTCAGAATGCGATTATTTAAATCTTTTATGAAATAAAAATAACGATTATTAAAGTGTTATATATCTTAAAGTAAAGTAATCTTTAAAGTTTTTAAACTTTATCTTATCGTCGTTATTTATCTCGCTCTTATCGTAATTTAATGAGTAACTCGAAAGATATATAATTATGTATTTATCTTTTTTATCTTTCTTTTAAACTTTTTAATATTATATTAATTACGTTTAAGCTCATCGTCGCTTCTTTTAAGCTTATTATAAATGCGAAGCTACTTAAATTTTATATTTATCGCTATTTAATATATAATAAAGATTAAAAGAATTCGAGTATTAAAAACTAAAGACTCGAACTTAAACGAAGAGATTAACTAATCGTTAAACGTAAAGATAAGCTTATTAATTAAATAAGCGATAATAACGAGCGAAGATGATTATTAACGATGAGATAACATTAAAGATAATGTAATTTTATTTCGAAAAATTTCTCGTTTAATGATTCTTCGTGTAACGTTAACTGCTTGTTTAAGTAATAATAAGAATTTTAATGCATTTAACGACACGTTTTAATTAAACTCGTTTATTATTATTATTAATAATTAAATTATAAATTTAATTATAATGCGCATATTAATAAATCATATATTGCTATAAACGTTAACGTTAATAAGAGCGTATTTAATGATGTCGCATTATAAATAATGCTCGCGATAAATTAATTACTTAACGAAGACTTCGATTTTATAAATGAATCTTCATTTCTTAAAAACGAATGAAGTCGTTTAATGACTAAATCGAATGAAAAGTTGTTATAGTTAATTTCTTCGTCATCTTTCGCGATTACTGTTATTTAATATCGTATCGTCTTTAATTTTATCGTTTTATACAAATGATTTATATTTTAATAATAATAAATGCGATTAAAGTTTTTATATTACTCGTAATAACATCGTTAACGAGCAAGAAGATTAAATATATATATGTAAAGTCGACTTCGTCAGCTATTCGCTAGCGCGTTTAAATATAAAAGACGTGAGACATAATAAATTTACTATGATTATACTTAGTTATTATGATACTAATATGTAGAACTAATCGCTGAAGAACATTAAGAAAATGAGCTTCAGCTTATTTAATATTCTTAATGACTTCATCGTTAACACTTCGCTATTTAATTTTAATAAATCATTCTTAATACGTTATAAGAGACGTTAGCTTATCGAGCGACTCGAGATCATTTAATAAGTCATCTGACCTTGTCTTTAATGAGCGCTAACGTTAAGCTAGCGCTTGCTATTATTACAATTGCCTTTTCTTTTAAAGCATTAATCTTTAGTATAAAGAAGCTATATTAATCTCTTAAAGTGAAGATAATTATTAATCGCGTTTACTAAGCGCAGCTTTTTAAAGCTCATTAAAAATCTTTTAAATCTTTTAAGATTAATAAAAGAAAAAGAGTCTTCTAAATGTAATATTATCTTGCAATCGATTATAGTTTATAATTTTTCATGAAATTTTATAAGATTACGATTTTAATTATTATTATTACAATGTTTACTAGCGCGCTATCGTTACGATGACGCGAATTTAATGTTTATTTAACATTATCGTTGCGATAACGCTTGTTTATTACATATAATGTTATTATTTCTTTTTTTCTTTTCTTTTTTCTCTTTTTCTTTTTATCTTTTAATTAAACACTTTTTATATGTATTTAATAATAGCGAGCAAACGATACGAATGCTGATGTATGCTTTTAAATATTACAGATTTAACAAATTTATATATATTTAAAAACAAGAAGTAAACGTTGTACAGACTCATGTGTATGTTTTTTAATAAAAATAAACATAACATGATCTTAATGATTATATAAACTAATAACGAGATAACGATCACGATCGATATGTGTACATTTATTAATTTAAGTGCAAAGCTAATCTTTTATTCTTTAAAGTATAAAGATCTTTTGTGTATAATCTGCATCGATAAACGCGAGTGCGTGCGCGAGTTAAATGTTTATAAATCGTGCAGAGCTTAACGTTACGGCTCGAATCGTTACATTATAATAAATTTTATCTCGCTAACGCTACGATAACTGCTAAGAATTATTTAGTTCATTAAACGTTTTCGAAACGCGACGAAGCGCGTTATTTATGAATTTACTCGCGTAAATTAACATTAACGTGTCATTTTCGTTAACGTAAAAAACAGACGAAAGAGATTAATAACAGTCATGAAGAAATAACGTCGCGTTAATAAGTATATCTTTAACATTGCACATAAAGCTCAGCCCGCGATCAGATGTAATTAGCGCGAGATTACTTAATTAATTAAGCGTTTAATGAAGACGAAACGAAAGCGCGATGAGACGTAAACGAAGCGTGAAATATTTTAAATCGAGCGCGATGAAGTTAAAAAAATAATGAATGAAACGACGACTAAAAAGATGAAGCAAGAAAAGAATGTAATAATGAATAAGAAGAAGAAAAAGAAGAATAAAAAGAATGAGAAGAATGAGAAGATGACGTGAAAGCGTCATCTCGCGAAGTAAGTTTTTAAAGAAATTAACGTTAACTTGTTAAGAGCTTCGTTTATTAAAGACGATTCTCGAACGAGTTTTAACTTAACGTTCTTAAACGTTACTAGCAGCTCGAAGTCGTTATTTTAATATCTGAGCTCGATGTGTACGATAGTAAATAAATAAATAAATAAATAAATAAATAAATAAATAAATAGATAAATTTTTTATAATTAAGCGCTGCGCGTTAAGCGTTCAGCCTTATTATTATCGACACTTTATGTAACGATATGAAGAAGTTTTTAATTAAAAGTTTATAATTAATAACGATGCGAAGATGATTATTGTATTAAATTAACGTTATTAATAATTAAGCGTTATTATCGCGATACTCGCTTACTTATTTCTTCGCTATCGCTTGCGCGACGTTATCTGATCATTAAATTTTTCTTTTAGCTCTTTAACAAGCTTTAGCTTTTCTTTGAGTAATCATTAATCATATATATAATCTTAGTTTAATCATTTCATCTTATATCATAGCTTCTTCTTATTTTTACTCTTATTCACAATTTTCTTAATTTTTCATTACTTCTCATCGTTAATGAGCTTTAAAGCTTGCATAAAAGCTTTCGTCTTCTGATTATTTACTTTATTTTAATATAACTTCAGTAACGAAACATGAAAAGTATTATGAATACGATAAATATTAAGTAACGTTAGTTAATAAGCTTAAGTCTTAATTTTATTCTTCATTTTAAACGAATTAATAAATCTATGCGATAATTTCTTACTAAACTTCTTTTGTTTTAAATTTTTAGTAAAGAGCATAATTAAATCATTAACAGTATAAGTTTTAACTTTATGACTGCGATTATAATACTTCGTCTGTTAAACGATAGCGTTAACAAGACGCTTCGTTAGCTCGTTTCTTAAATCTTAAAGTCGTTGAACTCGATCTTTTACAGATAATATTTCTTCTTCAGCGAAATTATTCTTAATCTCGTAATATATTTTCGAATTATAATCATATATTAAAAAGAACGACGAGACTTTAATGAAAACGTAATGATTATTATTATAAGCATATTTAATCATTAATAATAAATTAGCTTAATTCGCTTACTCTGCGTCAGCGAAGATACGTAAATAATGCTTTAAAATTTAGTTTTATCGCTCGATTAAGTTATTCGTTTATAAATGAAATGCGATGCTTAATCGTCGTCTTATGCGTGCATGATAACATATAATTAATTAAAACGCGTTAGTAAAGATAAAGTCTCTGTTACTTATTATGTTAGCTGACATGTTAAAGCGTAAAATGATTTTCTTAAAAAACATTTTCGTTAGTTCTGCGACATCGATTCATATTATTATTAATATGTATTTAATCATTTTAATACATCGATTTATAATTACGAATATTAAGTTATAAACGACTTCTTAACGCTTACTTAATAATAAACTCGTAATAAAGTTCATAATAATTTCTTTTCATGACTTCGTAAATACAGACAAGAACTTAAGCTCATTATATGATTTATGCTTAAGCACTTTAATTCGCTAATAAACATTACAGATTTTAACATATAAAGTCATTTACTCTGAGCAGACAAGCTAATAATATTTTCTTCTTAAAAGTTTTAAAGTTTTATTAATCTTAAAGTGTTCAGCTAAGAAATCATCATGATTATTACTAATAAGCTTCTTTTTAGTTATTACATTATCGAGAACATAAAAACGTTCGTCACGTTTAACGAGACTTTTAAAGTTTAAAGCTTAAATCTTATTTCGTTTACGCAGACGATGAAAAGATTTAACGAGTTTAATACGAACTTCATTCGCTTAATCGTTTCTTGTTTAAAGCTTCTTTATTAAGAACTTCATGAATCTTTACGATTTCTTATAAAGACTTTTAAATACATCTTTAATCTTCTTTCTCGATATGAGAATTTAAATATTAATTAATTAAAATATAAAGACTAAATTATTTAGTATTCTTCGCTTTCTTTACGACAGCGACTTTAATTTATTTATGTTATTAAGCTGAACTTCTGTTAATTAAGATACGAAATCTAGCTTATTTACTTCGTCTCGCTCGCTTTACGTCAGCGTTTTTTCGCTTAACGACAGCGCTAGCTTATTCTGCAACGTTAATAATAATTTAATATTAAAGAGCGATGCTCTCTTATAATTTAAACGTTTAAAAGACTTATTCGCTGAATTTCGTTTACTTAAACGATGAAAAATTTTAAAATTATAAGCAATTAACTTCAGCGCTCAGCGAGCTTATTTAAAGTTTAGCTCTTTCTGCTTTATAAATTCTTTAAGATTATTATAATTTAATCAGATCTTAATAAAATATAAATTATCTTTTAAATAATGTCTTCATTACTTAAAAGCGATTATTATAACTAAGAGCTTTTAATTATAAGTTTCGTAATTTTACTTCGTCGATATTATCTTGAGCGATCAGAACGTTATTAATCGTTAATAATCATTAGCATTTTATTAATTAAGAATATTTGCGACTGTAAAATTAAAAGCATCGATCTTCATTTTAATTCTTTTATTTAAGTTATAATGAATAAGAAATAAAGTCGACATAAAAATATCGCGCAGTTAACGAAAAGTCTGCTTCGCTGCATTAAATTATTTAAAAGATTCTGATTTCTTATTGTCTTTACTATCTTTTAATAAATTAATAAGAGACGCTGCTATCTTAAGATAGCGATGAATAAAGCGTTTATAGAAGTTAACGAAGCTTAAAAATACTTAAACTTCGCGATAGCTCTTCGATTTAAATCATTCTTTAATCATTTTAATTTTATTTAAGTTCATTTTCATCTTATCTGTAAATATTATAAAGTTTAAAAACTTAATCTTATTAATGACGAATTAACATTTCTTAAGATTAACATATAGCTAATAATCTTTTAAACGTTAAAACATCTTTCTTACATAACGTTAATGTTACGCTGAATCGTTATTAAAAATTAAAATATCATTCAGATATATTACACAGATAACATTAATTAAGCTACTTAACGCTTTATTAATATAAGCTTAAAAAGTAGTCGAGACGTTAACTAACTTAAATGACATAACTTAATATTTAAAATGCTCATAGCGCGTGCAAAACCTTATCTTTCATTCATTATCTTACTTAATTCGTATGCGATAATAAACGTTCTTAAGATTCAGCTTAATAAAATATTTAGATTCGTTTAATCGATTCAGCGTCTTAATGATTAAAGATAATGAATGACGATTTTTAATCGTAATCGCATTTAAGTCTCGATAATTAACGCATAAACGTAATTTATCATTCTTTTTAAATATAAAAAGTATAAAAACTTTTACTAATAAGACGAAATGTTTAATTTAATCTTTAATTAAAGCATTTTCGAGATAGCGTTAAAGCTTCGTTAGCTCTGTTTATAATAAATTGTATAAAGACATGAATGACGACTTCGCGCTTTTTATTAAATTAATAACATGATTATTCTTGTTTTACTTTAATAAAATATTAGCCTTTTTTACATCGTAGACATTCTTAAAATCTATTAATTTTTATAAAACTTTAAATATTGTGATTTGTTTACTTAACGTCTTTATGACGTCAGCGTAAATAATTATAAAGATTTCGCTTCGCTCGAAAAGACTTTTCGAAAACTTCTGAGATGTTAATACTTTAAGATTTTTAAATTTTATCTTAAAGCGTTAACTTGTCGTCTGCGAGTTTATAATAATTCTCTGATCGATTAACATTAATATATTAAAAATAACATTAAGTTTAACGTAATTTACAGTATAAAAAAGAATAATACATTCTCGATGTTGTTCTTAAGAATTAATTATATTATATGTGAGCTTATAAACGTCGTAACAATAACGATCTTAATCATTAAGAAATTTTAATAGCGATAAGACGACGCGTTTTATTAATTACAACTCTTACTGTATTACGTAAATTTAATTAATTAAATTTAGCTTTACTTTCAAGTTAACGAGCTCGAATAATAAACGCTTTTCGCTTAAAAGTTTAACTTAATCTTTAGTAATAATTAAGTCATGCGCCTTTATTAATCTATCTTGCTTCGCTTACGCGTCAGCGAAGCTTAATCATTTTTTAAATTCTTGTTAAAAACATTAGTCATCGTTGTAATTATGTTTCACTTATTCTTTCTAGAATAATTCTTTTTTTAATGTTCTTTTTCATCGTAGTTATAACAATAATTAGCTTTATTATTTAAATCGATTAATTTAAACAGACGCTTATTGCTCGCTCGCGGCTTTAAATTTTCATTAAATTAATTATTTCTTCGTGAATTTCGATTTTCTTTATTAAAAAAGAATTCTTAATTCTTTAACTTACGTTAATTATTTTAGTTAGCAGAATTCGAGACGTCGTCGTTACGCTTGCGCGATTTAATACTTTTCAGCATGATTACTTTTATTAAAAGCTTTTCTTAATTTTTTAACATTATATCGTTAATAATAAGAATCTTTTAACGCAGTTTCGAAAGAAGTTTAATAAAGAAACTATTAGTTCTCTGCGTCGACGATGTTTCGAGTAAATGAGCTTTAATATCTTTCAGATACGACTTAAAGCTAGTTACACTTTGCTCTGATCTTTGTTTTATTTCTTTAAATCTTTAATGAGCTTTAAGCTTCAGATTAACTAAATCGATTACTAAATTAAGCAAGAATTAACGAAATTTCGTAAAAGTATAATTCGTCGTCTTAACGTCTGCGTTTATCTCATGAAATTATTAATTCATGAAATCTTTCATTATGAACTGCATGCATTAAAGAATTTTTATTACATTATTAAAAAAGTAATTCGAGCTTAATTAAAACTTGATTTTTACTTTTCGAAATCATTTTTCATGCTCGTTTTCATTATGATCTTTATAAAAACGCATTATCTTCGACTTAATAATTTTCGCAATGCGTAGTTATTACGCTAGCTTGCTTAATACTTGCGCTTTTATTTAAGCTTAAATTAACTGTAATAACTCGAGCATTATTATTTTCGATACGACAGATACATTAAAATTAATAAGTAATTATTTAATCGCTAAATCATCGTTAAGAGACGAAATTAATTAATTTCGAGGTTTCGTTTATGCGTCGTTAACGTGCGCAATAAATAAAATTAATCGTAACTTACGAGCTTTAACTTTTAATTCTGTAATTCGTCGCAAAACACGTAAATAATTAACTTTCGCTTGCGTCTTAATTAATAATTAATTCACGAATTTATTACGTAAAGTATTTTTCGAACTTTATTTTCTATCATTATCATTTGCACGAGCTAATAATAAGCCTGCTTAAAGTCGTTTTAATGATCTTAAGATATTCTGAGCTTTAATGCTAAGTTCTTTAAAGTCGCTGTTATTATCATAATCGATATGTAATCTAGAGACTGTTATAGCTATACTATGTCTCGAGCCTTCTTTTAAAAGAAGAGCGATTAAAACTATAAGATTAACTTCGTTAATTATTCGCTAGCGCGTTTAGATATAAAAGACGTAAGATATAATAAATTTGCTATGATTATACTCAGTTATTATGATACTGATATGTAAAATTAATCGCTGAAAAACATTAAGAAGATGAGTTTTAGCTTATTTAATATTCTTAATAACTTTATCGTTAGCATCTCGCTATTTAATTTTAATAAATCATTCTTAATACGTCATAAAAGACGTCAGCTTATTAAGCGACTTGAGGTCATCTGACAAGTCATCTGACCTTGCCTTTAGTGAGCGCTGACGTCGAGCTAGCGCTTGCTATCATTACAGTATGACTCGTCTCTCTGTAACTGCTTCTTACGTTTATTTTTTAAGCGCTTTACACGAATGATATCGTTAATTTAAATGAAAGTAATTAATTAACTAATACATAAAAGAAATAACTCGAAATGATGATTAAGATTTCATTTCTTAACATTCGTATTTTTCTGTCTTTTCTTAATACTTTAAGCTTAAAAGAAGTATCATCATTCGTAATATAATCGTTAAAATCTTTACGAGTTTATAAATTAATTAGTTTAATGACGAAATCTCTTTTATCGTTATTCTGTAAATGAAACAGTATATTCTTTAAATTTCTTTAATCGTTACGTTTCTTTAACGTCTTTAATATCTTAATTATTTAATCGAAGTAACGAATAATAATTTAATTACAAAGCGAAAAATGCGTATAATTTCAGTTAATACATTAATTCGAGATTAAACGAGATTAATAACTACGCTAAAGCTCGAAGTTAAACTCGTTCGCATAATTAAATATTTTTATATTTAAGTCGTGTAAAATCTTTTTATTATTAAGTACGATTATTTAGTTCATAACGTAAGACAGATTACATACATCTGAATTATCATTCTGAAAGCTTACAGACTTCTTAATTACGTTTTCGTTTTTCTTTTCATTATATATTAAAAAATTAACTCTGTTTTTTTAACTGTTATCGTTAATACTTAAAACGATCTCGAATTAATACTATGTGTCGCGTTTAATTCGTAAGTTCAGATTAATAAATAAGATAATATCTTTAAGAAAATATTTAATGTTTTTTAAATTAAACTTTTTATTTCATGACTCTGTTTTATTTATTTACTTTAAAACATTTAATATTCTTTTTACGATTATTTTTTTAATAAATTTAAAAGATGAATAAAGTTCGAAAGTAATATTTTTCTTTCTCTTAACATGTTAAGTAATAAGAGTTTATTTAATACTAGTCGTAATGTTTCGCATACGTTCAGTTAACATTATCTTTATAATAATATTATTTGATGTTTAATAAGTTATAAATAACGTAAAGTATAATTAAGAAAAAAGTAAAGTTATATAATACGTTTAAAAAATTAAAATATATAAGATTTAATGAACTTAAATAATGATTTTTCAAATTTACTTTAATTTAAAAATGTCGTTCTTTAACGTCTTAACTCGAATAAAATTTCTTAACTTTCTTTACTGTTAAATTAATAACGATATTACATTTTAATAACTTTACGATAATCGTTATCTCGTCTTTTAATTAAATAAATTATAATTCGCATTGTTAAACGCTTAAATGTAACTTTATAATAAAATGTTAAAGTCATGCTATTTATGAAAACTTTAAATAAAAAACTTATCTTCGCGATTATATTTGAAAAGCGATTAATAATAATGTAAAAGTTATATAATCATTAAATGAATAAATGTAACATGTCTTAATTAAATTATATGATTAATTTATTTAATAATAATAAATGAATTATCGTAATTCGCGACGCTTTTATAAAAGCGCTTATTATTATATTTTTACGAGTCGTAATAATGAAAGTAATAAATAAATTCGCTTAAAAGCATTATAACTTATAGTACGATATTAATTTAATTAATAAACATTATAATGTTAAGAAATAATTAATTATGCTTTTTAAGTAAAGAAAATCTCGATTCGATATAAACGATTAATTATTTTAACAGATTTTAATTAAATTACGAAGACACATATCGTATTTTCATTATGAATTAAGTTATTAAAAATATCTTTATTAATAATTATCGTTCTGTTTAACTACATTATCTGTTATGAATGTATAAATATATAAGATTTAATGATAAAAACTGAAAAGATTATTATTAACGACGTATGTTAATTAATATTCTTTCTTCTTTTAATGAATTATTATTCTCGCGACGAAAAGATTATAATTTTTCATGTTTAATATCATTTTATATTAAGAAACATTCTGTTAATTTAAATACGACGTTCTTTAATCTCAGTAATTATTATTATATCTTTTATTAAAATAAGAAACGATTTAAGTTTACGTAATACGAGTATATTTAATTAAAACAGATTAATTTAAATTAAATGTTATAAAGAGTTTTACATTATTAATAAATACTTAAATTAATAAAGATAATAATGTTAAATATTCTTTATTAAGACTGTTAGCGATGTTAATAATGTAATTTAATTAATATTCGTCTTTTTCGTTTCGAAAAACGGTTTTAATATAATTACGAATGTTAATAAACGATTATCGCGAAAAGACTTAACGTGAAGAATATATAAATAATTAAAGATGTAACTAAAATGTTTACGATGCAGCTTGTTTACTCATGCTTAAAATGAAACATGATAAACGATAAAGATGTAAACGATATTCATTATATTATTTCTTTTAAATTATTAATTTAAATATAATAAAGAATATAAAATAAATAAGCGTAATTCATTAAAAGATAAATAACAGCTTTATTATGTTATGATTAAACAATTCATTAACGAAATCTTACTCATTTCATTTAAATATGTACTTTTTTTAAAAACTTAACTTTAAAGACATTATAATAATTAATCGCTTACATAAACTTTTATCTTTTAATCGTTTTAATTAAAATCATTTTTATCTTTTATTATAATTAAATAATAATCTTAATTTAAGCTGCGATTATTAAGATTAATCGTTTAATTTAAACTTACATTAATTTAAAATTTAACACTTTATAATCTTATTTTATTTTATTATCATACATTTTATAATCTTATTACATCTTATTACTTTTTTACATTTAATAACTTAACGTCATTTTACGTCATTATTTTATGTCTTTTAATAAACATCTTATTACGATATTTAAAGAAAAGTTTAAAGCGATAACGACAGAAAAAGAGGTAGCGATTAACGTCGTGTATCATACATCTCGAGCGATGAAACTTAAAAATAATAATTTCATTAATTTCATTTCAGATGATAAGAAAAAGACGCAGAAAGTAAACATAGCTGAATATTATAGCATTAAGTCTGTTATCTTTTAAGTTAAGATTATTTTTAATATTAATAAAGTAATTAAATTAATAATTAATTCGTTTAATGCTTTAAATAATAATCTTTACGTTACTTGTAAGATTGTAACGAAGATTTTCATGAATTAAGCATTTAGCATTCGCTTTAACATTAAATTACATTAAGTTACATCATCGTTATTTAAAAGCTATTTTTTAATTTATAACATTTTACATAATTAAATCTTTTGCTTACATTTAAATTCTGACATTCGCGACGTTCTCGTTATAAATTATTTAATTATGTTTTAATCGCGTACTTTATATTTTAAAAGTATGTATTTTACATATAATATTATGAATGTAAAGATTAACGATCTGCGTTAAATAAAATGAATAATTCTTTTTAAATTTATATTTAAATTAATCTCAGCTTATATTCAGTTAATTCTGCTTAAGAATCGTTAAGATTCATTAATTCTTCAGAGTATAAAGAATACACTTAAAGATATTTTCGATTTATTAAAAGATTATATAATTAAGTTAAGTGCTTTCATCTTAACGATTAAATAAGATATATTTATAAATTAGTATTAAAAGTTTAATAATAGTATTAACATAAAGCGAGTCTTTTCATCATTTAACATGTAATTCAGTCTGTTTAAAATTAATAAACATATCATTTAAGTAAAACAAATAACTTTAAAGAATAATTATTCGATTATTTATTTATCGTATTAACGCACTTATCGCGATGATAAGAAATGTTAATTTATTAAAGATTTCTTTAAATTATAATTAATAAAGATACAGTAAACATTTATTACGAAGACTCGAACATTATCTTACGAGTTACGTATACTCATTACATTCGCGGAAATAAACAAGAAATATATTAATTTACTGCGTCTTTTTAATCGTTTTAATTATTAATTTAATTCGAAAAATCGCTTTAAAGTAAAGTTTAATAATGATAAATGAATTGCTATTATTCTTATTAAATCGTTTATTTTCTTTAACACGACGAATGTAAACGTAATTCTTTATCGTTTTCTTATTAAAACAAATTAAAGCTTAATTAAGTTATAATTAACGTTTAATCTTCGCGAGCGTAATTAATAAAATAATAATAAGAATGTACTTTAGTATTATCTTTTTAACGAATTAATTATAATCTTAATTCGTTTAATCATGTTTAATAAATTTAATAAAATTAAACTAACGATAATTAAAATTCTTAATTTTGCTTATATTAACGAGAAAAAATACAAACATATAAATCGCTTTCGTAATATTATACTGAATTAAAACCTTTGTATTAAATTTACATTAATTCTTTTTAAAGACTTAAATCTTTTAATAACTTTTATTAAGTGAAATATTAAGCTAAATAAGTCTTAAATGTTAATCATGTAATATTTTTAAAAACTTTTTAACGATTTTAATCTTATTAAAAAATTCTTTAAAACAGAAAAGACATTAATGAATGTCGTTATTATAATATTACTCTTAAAGCTAAATAAAAAAATTAAAGTTTTAAGCTCGTTTAATAATATAGCTAATACATTCGTTCTTAAACTGAACGAATAGCTTTAACGATTAAAAAATAAAGACATTAATTTAACGAATAAGAAAATTATTCGTTTTCACTCGCAGTTCATTAAACGTTAAATAATCGCTTAAGATAATCGCGTGTCTCATTTAATAAACGACGATTTCGCTTAACGACGATGAAATGTTTTTTATTAATTATTAAATGTTTTTTACGATTAGTTAATACATTTAATTATTAATCAGAGTAAAAAGACTTTACATGATATTAAAGATCGTTAATATAAATTATATCATGTTAATCTTAACACTTTACTTTTAAACGTTACGAGTTTAAACGATCATTTTATAAATAAAACGTAATTAAAATAATAAGCAGCACGAGACATAAGATTCTTTAATTGTACAAATTAATAATAAAGAAGTTAACGAGATTCACAAAAATTCTGAAAGCGACGAGAGTTTAAGCGACGAAAGTTTAAATAATAAAAGTTTAATAAATATGAATTACGACGATCTTAATCATCGTGTTACACGTTAACTTTCGAAACGAACTTACGCATTCGAACGTCGTTTATTTTAAAGAATTATTAATATTAAATTAAATAAGAAAAATAATGAGATCGAGCGCGACGCTGTTATTAAGACTTTTCGCTCGTACTTTTAACGAATTAAGATAAGAAAAACTTTTAATAAAAAAAATTAAGAATTCTTTCAGCGCATTAAGATTAAGCTAAGTGTAAATATTCTTAAGCATGACGTAAGCGCTGTTATTTATACACTGATTAACTTTAACATTATTATGCTAGAAAAATTTAAAAAAAATTATATTATTATTTAAAAAGTCGCGAAAGTTAAAAACGTAAAGATCTTTATTATTATGACTTACAGTAACGATTTAATGCATTTATTTAATAATAATAAATAACTTTAATTAACGAAAAAAAATATTAAGAATAATTATTCCGCGCATTACATAAATAAAAGCTTATTTAAACTATTAATTACGCTTAAATACTTTTATATTCTTCTTATTAAATAGTATCGCGCAATTTTTATTATAAATGATATCGTATTCATTATTTAATATAAAGATTAAATTCGTTTTTTAATTAATTTCTTACTTTAACTTAATATAATTATCGTAATTATTATATTAAGAAGCTTTTACGAAATAAAATAATCATTAATATTTCTTAACGTTAATGAGATTAACATAAGAGTTAATGCGTTTCAGTTTAAGTAAAATGAAATTAAAGTCATTATAATAATCGCGCTAGTTAAGATTTATGCTAAAATTAAGATATTTATTAAGAATATTATCATTCTTACGAAACATATTACACAAGTTTAATTATTAAAAAAAAGCTTAATCTTAAATTTAAAAGTTTAAGATATTAAAACGTACACGATTAATTCTTTTTAAGACGAAGAAGTTTCTGTCGTTATTTTATGTATAATAAAAATTAAAAAACTTAACTTTATATTTATTCTTAATTATCTTTTAATTATTTATAGTCGTGCTCGCGATTCGTTTATTATGTTATATAACTTTAATAAGCTTTAATACGATTATATTCGCAATTTACATATAATATAACATGTTTAAAATTTATTCTTCATTAAAAAAAGCTTATAAAGAATATTTTAATTAATAAAAATTCATTAATTTTATAAAAACAGAGCGTTAATTTCGAGAATAAGAATTATTATAACTTACGATTAAAGCTTATATAATAAATCTCGAAGAAGAATAAAAGCATTACGAAAACACGAGCGAAGTTTAAATAATAATTTTCGCAGAAAAGTAAAAGCATTATTAAAACTTAAACGAAGTTTAAGTAATAATTTTCGTAAAAGAGTAAGAGCATCATTAAAACTTAAGCGAAGTTTAAGTAATAATTCTTACAGAAAAGTAAAAGCATTATTAAAACTTTAACGAAGTTTAAATAATAATTTTCGCAGAAGAACAAAAGCATCATTTAAACTCGAGCGAAGTTTAAGTAATAATTTTCGTAAAAAAGTAAAAACATTATTAAAACTCGAGCGAAGTTTAACTAACAAAATTCTTCGTTTAATAAACACGTTTTATAAAAGACGACATTTTTTTTTAAAGTTTAAATTATTTATTTATTATTAATTTATGTTTATAAAATAAATTAAAATATTAATTATTATGTAATATATATTAAAATAAAAACATAATAACTTGTAAATATAATACACTTTAATTAATAATAAACTAGCTTAATCTTTAAGCTATTAAGCGTATCATGTAAGCGTAAATCTTTAACGTAAGTTAAAGTAAATTCTTTATGTTTTAGCTTTTATAATATTATATTCGCTACATATAACATAATTTAATCTTTTATTCGTTTATTTATTATACTTAATATGTATCTTTTAATTTACTTTCGTATTTATATAAAATTTTAATTTAACATTATATATTTCTTATAACAAGCATTATTAGTAAGATTAAGATATGTTTATTAAACTTAATTTAATTAATTAAATCTGCATATTTAATATTAGTTAAGTACGCGCATAATTTATTACGTTAACTTATTTTACATAATTAAATAATAACATTATATTTCTTATATATCTTATTATTATTTATCTTATTAAACTAATTTCATTAACTTATTATAATAATTAGTTTACGTTTTAAAAAGAATATTATTATTAAATATTAAAATTTTTAATTAAATAACGAGTATTTAATTTTCAGAAACATGATAAAGATTAAACGAATCTTAAGTATTAATATAAATTAGCGAAAGAATTTAAAAAAACAAGCTAAGTAATGAATTAAAAAGTACGCGTTTATATTTAAGCATAACAAGTTTAATAAAAAGATAGCTATCGTTAACGAGTAATTAACATTATTTCTGTATTAAATTAATTCGCTTATGTTTAATAACTTTAAAATAAAACATATTATTAATAGTTTAATCGTTATAATTTAACGAATGCTCTTTAATAAGAAACGCTTTAAACTGAAACGCGTTAAATAAATTAACATATCTTTTACTCGTATATAAACTAGTTTTACATTATCTTTAAATAATTAATTATTCATTAATATACGTAAGATTATAAAGATTTAACGAGTATTATTTACGTTTAAGCTTTCGTAATTACAGTTATAAAAAGTTATATCATTCTTTAAAACATTTAAAAACTTTAAACTTCGTATAATAATAAGTTTATTCTCGAATTTAATTACTTTTAAAAAGATCTCGAAAATAAGCTTAGCTTTAATTAAAAATGTACTTAATTACGATTTATACGAAAACGAAGATTAATTTTATAATGTTTCGTTTTAAATGTAAATTTAAATTCTTAAAGAAAATATTAATTATACTGAGATAAATATTATTATTTATTTTATAAACGACGAGTTTTTTAAAATAAATTCAGATAAAACTTTTCGAGCTGTTTTACGCGACGTTTTAAATTTATTTAATCGAGCTACTCGCTTTAATGTAACTCGCGTTACATTATATTTTATTAAATTAAAAATATATATATATAAACAGCGAATTAATAATTAATACAAAACTTATAAACAAGACTTTATTAATTTTAGCTTCTTATTTAAAAGTATACAAGACTCGTTAATGTTAATAAAAGCGAAAAGATTATTAAAGTAAATAATTAAAGAAATGAGATTATTTAAAAGTAGTTAGTAATTAATAGTACGAAAAAAAGCGATGCGAATAACATATTTATTTTAATTATAACGAAGAATAACGTTAACTTAATTAATGTTATAACGAGATTTAATAAGTTTATAAAGTATATATATTTATAGCGAATTAATAATAAGTAAAGATTTTACGAACGAGAATTAAAAAGTTTATATGTTAAATTAATAGTAATTTAAACTTAAAGACACGAAAGAAGTTAAAGTAAACGAAATAATAACTTTAATAACGAACGATATTAATACGTTAATAATTAATGTTACATTAAAAGTTAATAAGTTAAAAATATATATATAATAATAACGTTAAACTAATAAGAGTAAAGATTTTACGAACGAGAATTAAAAAGTTCATATGCTAAATTAATAGTAATTTAAACTTAAAGATACGAAAGAAGTTAAAGTAAACGAGATATTAACTTTAATAACGAATGATATTAACACGTTAATAATTAATATTATATTAAAAGTTAATAAGTTAAAAAAATATGTATAATAATAACGTTAAACTAATAAGTTAAAAAGATATATATAATAATAACGTTAAAATAATAAGAGTAAAGATTTTACGAATAAAACTTAAACGTTTTTAAACTTTTCACGAAAGCGATTAAGATTTAATCATTTAAAGAAAGATATAATAAACATTATATAAATATTCGTAACGAAGAAAATTAGTTTATTATTAGCTAATTAAACATCGTCTTTTAATAAATCATTAAAGTATTTATATAAACAGTAAATTAACGATAAATAATCTTTACAGAGTATAATAAAAGTTTTAAATCATCGTATTTAAAGCGACGAAAGCTTAACGACAAGATGTAAACTTAAGAAAACGATACGTTAACGCTAGCTTCGAATAAGCTTAACATTTTAGCTTTAATTATTAATTTAATAATAATTATAAGTTTTAAATTAAATAATAATAATTCTTTATTAAAGAATATTAATATTAGCAGCTTACATCGAGATTTAACAAGTCGAGTTAAATAACACGAAGATACTGTATCATTTTCATTTTAATAAACGAAAATTTAATAAAACGCGATAATCTTTAATCGTATAATTATAAAAGATCTTGCGAAAGAATTAAATCGTGCACGATTAAACGAGAATCTTAACGATATTAAAGATAATAAGAAAAGTATAAAGAAACGTTACGCGAGATAATTAAGATATTAAAATTAAAATTATTTCTTAATTAATAAGATTAAATAAACTTATAACGAAAATATTATTAACTATTATAAAGCATTTTCATAAAGAAAATAAATGATAAAATTACGCTCGATTATTTTTACATAATTATAATTAAGTTAAATTTTAGTTACGCATATATTTATAAAAAATAAAAACGTTACTCTTTTTATATTAAGCTTTTAAGATTTTTATAATGTTTAAAATAAAAATGTTTATAAAAAAAGAATATAATGTTAATAATATGAGTCTTAAAAGAATATACATGAAGATTAGTAAATTAAGAATGAATCGTGTTAATTTATTAATAAGATAAAAAAGATGCTTAAATTAATTTATTTAAATCGTTTATTATATATAGCGCACGAAGAGATTAATTATACGCGTTTTAAGAAGAAGTTTAATGTATATTTAAAAGAAAACACTTTCAGTAAGTCTCAGTTTAATAATGCAAAGTGTTCTTTTAATAATAAATTAAAGATTAAGTATTTATATGTAAACGCGAACTTATATACACGTCTTATATCGTTAAAATAATTTAATTTAATTATCATTTTAATAAACTTAATCGTTAATTAATTAAAGAAGATTCGAATTCATTTTAACGAGAATTATAATTTATTATATTAACAGATTCGTTACGCGTATTTTAAAAAAAAAAATAAACGCGTTAATTATTAAACTGAAATTATTAAATTTAAATCTTATATTAAAATATAAGTAAGTTAATTTTAATATTATATGTGTAATTATTATAAACACGTATAAGACTCGCGTTATAAAATTAATAAAAAACTAATTTATTTTTTTAAAAGTAAGTTTTAAAACAAGATAATTACGATTAATATAATAATTCTTTACTTTAAGATAAGATTAATTAATCGTAAATAAAGCGTATAAGAAGATAATTAAAACGATTAAAATTATTTATTTATTTAAAATTATAAATAAAAAATCTCGTAAGTAATTTATTACAGATACATTCTTCGAATTATCTTTTAAATAAATAACGTTATAAATAAACACGCTAATAATAAACTTAATAATGAATGAATAAATATTAAAATGAAAAGAAAAAGAAGCTTATTAAATTAAATTTCTGTACTATATTTTTAAGAAACTGAATAAAATGAATAAGATATATACGAAAATTATTAAACTTTAAAAGTTAAATAATTAAATCATTAAGACGTATATTAAATAATTAAAAATCGTATACGATACATTATAATTACGACGTAACGTTAATTAATTAAAGTTTTTTAATTCTTTTCTTACAGATATAATATTAAATAAACATTAAGATGTTAATTACGAGTTTTCATTATGATTTAATAAACTTATTAATGTTTTAGTAATAATAATAATTAAATAACTTTAAAAAATAAGAATTAAGAATTAAAAAGAATAAGAGATAAATAATTACGTTAAAAACGAGCTTAAAATTAATAATAATAATTAAATAATGAAAGTTCGTTAACTTAAAGTATTTAATATATTTTCGCGTCTTAAATAACTTCTAGAAACAAAGTTACTCGCGTTTTTTAAAAAAGAAAATTTTAAAAAGAAATATATTCGCTTTTAATTAAATCGTCTTTACGATTTAAAGAAAGTTACGTCTTTTTATAAAAAGCATATTTTTAACATTATCTTTTAAAAGAATTTTATTAAAATTAAAGTAATTAACGAGTTTATTAATAATGTTTAAGATAAGAACGAGAAGATTATATTTTATATTATGAGTTTTACGAATGTATTTATTCTTTATTAAATAAGTAACAGAGTCTTTATCTTTCGTTAAAGTTGTTTTTAAAAGTTATTACACGTATAACGAAAGAAATATGTTTAACATAATTATTAACGTTTAATTATATAATACTTTTAACTTATTCTTAAAGTCTTTATAACTTTAATAAATGAATTAATGTTTAAATTTATAATAATGAACATAATTTAATTATTTTAAAAAGACTCGAAAAAACTATAAAGATATTTAAATAAGAAGTCATTACGCTTTATTATTAATATTATTAAATTAATTAATGTTAATTATAATTTATATAAGATTAAAAAACTAGTTTAAATTAATTTAAAATAAATGAAGAAAGATTAAGTACAGATTAAGAAAAGAGTTAATCGTCTTA
>JAABUO010001903.1_pt1 | contig 26214 bp, 26 predicted proteins | sample 5559291 | NCBI WGS metagenome assembly JAABUO01 (sample SAMN10711878, study PRJNA513372) | rock metagenome | isolation source: Antarctica rocks | place: Antarctica: Victoria Land, Finger Mt sud
GGGCTCGTCTTACGGTTACCAAGATTAATGGCTTCAACGCCAACCTCTTCCTCTAGCGGAGGTTCCTCAAGGGGCAGATCTTGTTCATAGTAGTCCTTCTCCTGGATATCATCATCTTGATCCTCCTCCTCTCCCTCATCATCACTTCTTGAATCTTCGGCTTCTCCGCCTCGGAGGACCTTCAATGCAACCCTAATGATCATGCCAAACCAAAGCAGGAGGATCACTTGCAAAGCCAACAACGTGAACATGAAAGCCAATTTGATGTTGTGGGTCCAGCAGACAAGACCTTCTGGATCACGAAAGGGCTGTATCAGATGAATGAACCGATCAGGAGGATCGATAGGTCCATGCAGATCCGATGTAGGACCCCAATAGCAACCATAATTCATTACCTGAGGAGAATCGACATAAAGTGACCAGCACACGCGCAAGTAGAGAAAATGTCGCGCAATGACCCAGACTAACATGAACAAGCCGAACGCAACGTCACACGCCATTTGAAAACGTAGGTACTTGAGCATTTTTGCAAACTAACAGAGCCAGGGTTAGCGGTCTGCCTTGGGTGAATAGTTTCTTTATAGCTTACTCACCGGAAGAAATATGTCCGCCACATCCGTAAGGCATAGAACGGTGTTGCCCACCTTTGTCTGATGATACCCATAGCTTGTAAGCATAAGGATGGAGGTGATGATATGATGGGTGAGCATTTGATGGTAGTCTTTCCTCCGCTCTTCGATATTGACCACTACGATTTGCTGAAGCCAGAATGCAAACTGCACAAGATAATACCATTTGAACAGGCCATCAAGTTCTCTATTAGGCCAACCGACCCACATGTCACGGAAATTGAACCAGTAACCCGAGTTATACATTAGGTACTATTAGAGCGATCAGTCTCCTCATGCTTAATAACGGACGATATGACCCTACCATTCCCAATGACCAGAAAGCGGAAGAGTAAACGAAAGTCCAAGCTTGCTCTGCAAACCTGACCTTTTCCTTCTTTCTTCGTATACCTGCCATCTGTGCTATTGGTCCTAGGATGTAATCCATGACCGCTGCTCGTAGACCTGTGAACATAACAATCCAGAAAAACACTAGAAAGACATCGTCCCAGCCGAGGGTATATTTCCCCGTTGAAGGTTTGTAGTACGAAAGCCGAAAGAACTTCGTGGTATGTCGTCGCGCTCGAGGGAAGGACATGTGTGTCATTGCCAGTAGAAGGAGTAGATTCATAGAAAGCCCTACATTCAGTGAGTTTACGAGGGCCACGACGAGTCAGTGAGACTAGCTCACCAATTTGGTGGTTGACAATCCACTGGCACATCACCGCCAGAGCGCTGTCGTTCCCGGGCTTCCTTTTACGGTTGGTTTTTTCCCCAAAGGTGGGGGAACGAGTTTGCAAGCCATGAGAGGTGGTGAATCTTTCTTTTTCGCTATCTTTACATTTGCCATTGGCTTGGTAGGTGCTGCATTCGCCATTTACATTTTCATTTTCAGCTATGGAGCTGTAGGAACGGCCGGGTGCTGCCGAGACTGGTATGGAGTCTTCCGCCGTGGCCATGGTTCTTACTTAGGAACAGTGGTAGACAATCGACTTTCGAAGACGTTACCTTTCACTGTGTTCTTGCGGATAGGGAATCTCGAGGCTGGCTGGGTTGACAGTGATTATCCAGAAGCACTATCAATCGGCTACCCACAGGTCTTGAGATATTCGATGGGGTTTGAGGAATAGGTTTCGTTGTAGGGTGAATAAAAAGATGTGGATTGGAAAACAATTGCGGACTTTCAACGCATGCTTCCTAAAGGAGACTTATTGACGATGGCGAAAGAAACAAGTAACGACAGTGTGTCAATTGATAAGAGTGAATTACGACTGCATTGCTAGGTCGAACGTTGGGGAGCTTTACTTCGAGGTGCGGTTACGGCCGACCAAATCGAGCTTAGCCCTAGCACCGAAGGGCGGTCAGACAAAACCACTAAAGTTGATATTTCAACCAATGGAAAGGCTAACATCTGGCACTCGCTTGACAGGATGCATAACTCAAAAGGTACCAGCAGGATAGGCAATAAGGTACATCAGCCCGTGATAATCGCTTTGAATGGGAGCTCACTAGACATCTTCTTGAATTGGAGACCTGCAGTTTTTTTGTGGATTGAATCTAGAGTACAGAACACGAGACGCCCACGTCCATTATCCCCCAAGATCATATGATCGCTCCCCAGGCCAGCCTTTAAACTCCGTCCCATCAGAATCTAAGCCAAAGCTTCCATTTTCCAGTCCTCCAATATTTCAGCACCAGCCGAACCCTTCCCGAGAAGCAGGACCTAATTGTTTGACTGGCTATTGAGGATCCTGAGGATAGCTAGGAAGAGATTGATGATATCCAAATAGAGAGAGATCGCCGCAGCAATTTCTTCTTCGACGTGGTAGTGTCGCATAACGAGTTGAGTATCGACCAAGATGTACCCACTGAAAATCAGTGCAGCCACTCCCCCGTATATCAGTTCTGCGGTACTGTTCTTCGGGAAAAACATGGCCATAAACCCAAAGAGGATGAGTGCCCAAAGGCCGCCGAAAAGATAGGGCATCCACGAGGTAAAGTCATATTTAGTTTGGCATGCAAAGAGAGTCAGTGCAACGAATATGCCAGCTGTGAGGATAAGAGCCTCGAGCACGATCTTGGACTCGTAGAAGGATACGATGACGGAAATTGAGTATGCCTCCAAAGCCGTGAAACCACTGAGGAAGAGGAGGTTCGTCGGATATGATTTTCGCTTCCAGAACGTTAAGAGCATGAATCCGATAGCCCCGAATAGAGACACCCACATCATCCATGAATTGTTTTGAATCCAGTCCTTGTAGGATGTGCTGATGTACGAAATGGAGCTGACTGCGATGGTCGCGAGTAGTTGTACAGTCCTACCTATATCAGCATGTGCATCGTAAGAGGGGATGCTATAGTGTGTGAGAGCTTACAGAATCGAGTAGACCTTACGAATAAATTGCATTCGAATAGGTAATGTGGCTTCTGCGACAGAGCCGCCGAACTGCACACTCGTTAGTCACAGCTTCAAGACGAACGTAATTTGCCTATCTGAAGTATGTCCCTACCTTGAAGTCATCAGGAACATTATCATCCTCGCCTCTTGGTGCACCGAGCAGACCATCGTTGCTGTGGGCTTCAGCCTGGTAGGATGGAGGTGCCTGAGTGTAGCCGGTCTCCTCGAATGAGTCGCGCTGTGGCGCTGGCTGATACTTAGTATTTGCTGCCATGGCTACGTACTGTATGGTTACTGGAGCTCTGGCTTGGGTGTGTAGATGTTGATGAAGTATGAGGAAGAAGATGGAACTGGTGGGGCGAAGTTCATGTTGCCCTAACGGGTGAGACACCTCTAAAAGGAGCTAGAGCGTTTTTGGGATGCGACATCGCATGTGACGAGTCTTTCGCCCCTTTCGTTTGAAGAGAACCTGATGGCGCCTGAGCTTGATCACGTTTCGCTTCACGGTTTCTCCATCGTGTGATATCGCTTCACTACTTGAGTAAACCTCATCTCTAGCCAGAGCATACCGTTTACAAGCCTAAATTGCCACGCAGGGCGGTGAAATCTCAAGTGAAAATAACACTCAAGGGGATATCTACGACTCGCGCGAACCAATGAAACTGATATCTCCATGCTCCTCCTGGTTCTTCCTTGATGGCGATTAGCAATGCCGCTTGGGTCAGTGAAGAACCCCTCATATTATGCTAGACTAAGACAAATCGCCGTTGGTGTCATCCATAGCAGAACTCTGCTCCTTGTGCATTCGCTCCATCTCCTTCAGCTGGCTCTCACGAGCCAGTAGCTCCTGTCTTTTCTCATTAATCTCGCGCTGCACCTTCACTTCGATTTCTCGAAGTTTCTCCTCCTCACGGCGGAGCTGTTCTTCCTTTAGACGGACTGATTGGGAAGCCAAGTCTTCAGGGTTCATTGACGAGTCACTGTAGCAAGGGCAATTAGCACAGATGGTCATCAAACGAGGAAAATTTGACTTACGCAGCGGCGCCACCCTCGACGCTCTTACTCAGCTTCTCCGTTCTGTAGTTTTCATACAAGAAGTCATGGGTAATCTCTTTAAGGTCTGCAAGATGGCTGTGCAGCAGAGCGCTTCTGATGGCTAGGAAGTCTGAGTGTCGTGGGTTGTCGATCTCCACAACTCCCCAAGGATACTGTCGCGCTCTGACTCTTCGACCTCCAATCTCGACTACCTCTTCTGACCCCACAATGGCAAAAGGCATCAGGCCTCGTAGTTCTGCGTTTTCTTCCACCGTGTCCTCGTCATCCTCTTCGATGTCGTAAGGAAAGTTGTAGACGGGGATACGGTAATGTTCGATGTCCTCCATGACCAGCTTCTTCGACTCTGCTAACTCAGCTGGCGTAAGCGAATCGGCCTTGCCAATAACAGGAATGACATTAACGCGAGGGGAGAGACGCTTCATCAGCTCAATATCGAGTTCACGGAGACTACAAAAGAGCGTCAGCATCAGGATTGCCTTAGTGCTCAATAGGTCAGTCTCACCCGTGGCCAGTTGGCGTAATGAAGTATAGCAAAGCGTGCACACGATTGTCTCTGAATCTGGGATTACGCTTGATACGCGATTCTTCGGCAAGGATATCGTCGTATTGGCGCTCAAGATGACCTACGATTTCCGAGAAGCTATAGTACTTTGATTAGTTCACGCCTGTCTATAAGAAACCAATTGAACATGTATACCTTGCCTCATTGTCGATTTGATCTCCAAAACCGGGCGTGTCGACAATTGTAAGAGAGATACGTGTTCCTTCCTCATCTAGCTCCAGCTCTGTCAAAGAATTAGCTATGTGGCCTTGGGCTATGCGGACTTTGCTCCACCCACCAACTGTAATAGGCTTGATACGGACGCCCTCTTCGAGATGTGCATTGATAGCATCGTCTGCGTCTTTGGGTTGGAGTACTCGCTTCCCGCAAAGCGTGTTCACGAAAGTCGTGCGCCCTGTATTATATCAAGTCAGTACTCTGCAACCCACCTGGAGGGATGCGTTGAGGCAATATTTACCTGTTCCTGAGGCACCACAAACCATCAAGCAGAACTGGATACCCTTTTTGACATTCTTCTTCCTGCGCATCTTAATCTGAAGCAAACAAGGTGAAACACGTCAGTAACGGCGGAAGCTGATGGTACGCAGACGGGCTGCAATCGTAGAAGAGTGTCACATACGGCATTGAGAGGTGAAGACATGCTGGCGGTATCACTGCAGAATTCAAAAGTAGGTAATGCGTAGAGACAATGCTGCAAGGGATGGTTTGCTACTCAGTAGTACTATGCAGAAGATACTCAGAAAATGTACTGCTAAGGGGTCGGTCTTGGCGGCAATTAGAGCTGGGGAGCTTACGCTACGCTTAATTTGGCCTAGATCAGGACCGCATGGGCACTCGCCTTGCAACCTAGTACTTGCCTCTTGTGGTTACATCACGGATGCTCGTATAATCCGCACTTGCTTTAGGTCTCCGAACACCCTTATTAGGGGGTAGATGCAAGGCGTCAATATATCTATTCTCATATCTAAGCTAACTGGTTGGCATACTATAAAGTAAAAGTGGGTGTAAGATTGTGCTAGATGGTAAACTTCAATAATGTCGCTTCTATCATTCAGTCACTCTTTCTAGCTTCCACGATAATAGCCTCACTCAAGCTGAGAAGCGTGCTAGTCTTCACCCAGAAGACTCAAGAACGGGATATTAACATGGAACGACTGAAAGGACCAGGTCCGAAACTCGGCGGCGAGCATGCTATCGACGCCATATTGACCTAATGGCTTTGACACGTCCGCCTGTGCAAAGGGCAAAAGAATGAGATTGCCAAACCTTCTTGCAACGTGCTCGATGATGGCGTCGGAAAGAGATACACCCTTTTCAAGTGCCTTAAGAACTTCGGTGGGAAGATTACTCTGCTGCTCCTTCGACGCTGGATCAGCCCGGCCATCAAGAGCACCGGCTAGAACTGCAGCACGATGATCATTGAGTGTAGTAATTATGCCTTCGAAGCTTTTCTTGCGTAGTTCTTTCAGTCCAAAAGGTTCTAAGCCAGTAAGGACATGCGTGTGTACAAGTGGATCATAGGCATGAGGGATGACTGATTTACTGGAGAGGGCAATGTCGACAATCTGCAGAAGCTCGTCTTCGTTGATGGCTTGGATACCCAAAGTAGTTTGCAGCGCAATAACTGGATTCTTTCGCAAGAGTTCATTCGAGCAAACGACTCCTACCTCGGCACCCGCAAGCTGTGCGATCTGAATTGCCGCAATATCTACTCCGCCAGCTCCGCGTCAATTAGAACGGTTTGGTCTGCCTGTAGACGAGCTCGATCATGAAGCGCCTAGATGGCTGTCAAGTACATGACTGGAACGGTGCATAGGATGTTGAAGTCCTCATCGTCTTGAAGCTTGTGGCAAGCCCATTCGGGAACAATCTGTGAGGTTTGCCAGGTGCCATGACGACCACTCGATCTCCTGCAGCAAGCGAAGAGACCGCAGAACCAGTTCTCTCAACAACACCAGAGCATTCGAGTGACCAGGTCCCGTTCTTCGTGTCAACCTTTCTGGCAAGGACATAGAAGTCCTTTGCATTCAACCCTACCGGTTTGACTTGGACTTCGACAGCTTTCGCTTTCACATCTGGCTCGAGCTCAATCTGCTCGAAGAATATACGGTCAAATCGCCCTACTCTTTCGATCGAAAGCTTGAGAAGTTTCACTTCTTCTAGAGACATCTGCTTGATTTCGGTGCCTTGTTTCTTTTCAAAAGATTCGTTGAGCGCATCATCAGGTACAAATCGGCTTACCTGAACAACGCCCTTGCGCTGGATGAATTCCGAGTCCTGCGGAAAGCTCCATTGCTTGAGTACAGCTATAAGATGGTCGGACGTTTGCTGCACTTCGTGTCGAATGCTGTCAACGTCGAAAGTAAAGAACCTTAAAGAAAGCTGCTCCATCATCAGAGCTCGTGCGAGCCCGGATACAAGGGCTAAATTTGGCTACGGAGACTCCAAAGGGTTACCGTTAGTGACCCAGATAATGTTGCACGCATTATTTGTAGTCATCTTAATCCTTAGCATCTCATCGTCCGTCGATGTGGACAGCACGGATCTGTGGCTTTCGAAAAGACAGAATACTGTCGCCCCAGGAGCTATGCTACCCTCCATTACCTCATTCAAGCTGAGTCGCACGACAGGCCGAGAGGCAATCTTGGAGAGCTTCCTTGTCACTGCGTCACTCAACTCATTCGCTCCTGGGTCAACGATCATGAAGTGGTTCTCTTCTAGATCAATATGTTCGTCGCGGGCGCAAGTACGAGCTGACAGTACACGACTGGTCCCATTAGATAGAACTGCATTGTACGACACTCATCTCGGAAGAAAGAGATTCCGTGCCAGAAGAAGAGGTTGCCAACAGAAGGCCGTTCGGTTTCATGAGCATTTTGATGGATGCGAAACGGTTTTCAAGGTAAGTACTTGCGGTAGGTCCATAGGGCAAGAGTATGAGATCGAAAGTTTGACCTGTCAATTCTAAAGGCTCTTGAAGCTCACCGTCCTCGAAGCTAACAGCTGCACCGAGAAGGTCACCACGTTCTGAAAGCGAACCCACCGTATAGGAATGAAGCCTTTCAAAGGCCTTGTTTGCGCAAAGGAGATCTAAAGTTGCTTTAATAATCTCATTCATGGAATTCCCGAGCTCAAGAATCCGCAAGTTAGGGTTTTTGTGACTGAGTAGATTCAAGATAGCTCTAAGCTTGAGAAGACCCTCATCAGTAATTTCCGAATGGGCTTTAGAGATAAATCCATCGAGATATCCACAGTCTCCAGAGAGTTGATGCAAGCCACATCAATGTTATTTTGAAAGCCTGCTTCAGAGATTACTTCTGCGGCCGACTCTTCGGAAAGACCGACGGCTATCATCGCCCCTCGAGAATTGGAGCTACTCACGACGTAGCCACGGTAGTAGGCTATCGTGATTGCCTCTGCGGATGATAGGAGTCCCGCCGAGAAAGCACCTGCAATTTCTCCAGATGAATGTCCCAATGTAGCTGTAGGGCAAACATTCCTCGTGGTCAGAAGCTGAACTAAAGCTACTTGAATTGCCATACATGCAGGTTGGGAGTGTGTCGGGCGATTTATTGTACTGGCAGCTGGCTCCTCCAAGATGACCTCCCGCAATGTTCATTGTGGAGGGTGTGGGAGCGACTGCAGAACAGTCCATGTCAGAAATTGCGTCACGGAATACTGTCCACTCGACAAAGAGCTCTTTACACATTTGCGGCCACTGCGAACCTTGCCCAGGGAAGACAAAGGCGTAGGGAAATCGTTCATACTTAACGGAGCTAAATACCGTGCGAAGGCCTTGGCCAGCAAGGCTATACTTGATAGGCTTGTTGGGTTGAAGGAGTAAGTATCCTCGTTTTCTAAAATGACTGCGTCGAGAGCCAAGGATGTGAGCAAGGTCCAGAGGATTGACTTCATTAAGGCTGAGTTGAATTAGATCCTTGACGCGAGCGCCTAGCGATTCGTCGGTGATAGCAGAGAATGGCAGTAACATGGTTCGCTTGAGACCCAATGCCCGCGGGGCTTTCCCCGCTTCATCATATTCTGGTGGCAAGTGTGAGCGCGCATTCTCAAGGATTATATGCGCGTTGGAACTACCATATCCGAATGAATTGATGCTGGCACGTCTAATTCGGTTGGGGCTTGAATATAGGGCTGGCCATGTTGTCAACGTTGTCGGGATATTGATCTTCCACTCGGCTATCTTGAGCTTCGGGTTGATGGCTTGCAATCCGACTGTCGGGGGGATGCGGACTTCTCCAAGGCAAGAGATGCTTTGATCACACTGGGGATGCCGCTGGCGGCCTCTGAATGGCCTACGTTTGTCTTGACTTACTAAAGGTTAGCACATATATGCTTGTAACCACGATTGCACCAGACTCCAATCGTCACCATGGTCTTGGTTCAAAAGTAGTACCGCATGGGGCTAGCGAGTGTAAACCAGGAGTGGATGGTAATTAAGGTTAGAAAACCGTAAAAAAATCCCTCGGAGAAAAAAAGGGAGTTGAAGATAGAATGGGGCACGATCGGAAAATACCTACAGAACCGATCAATAGAGGAGCATCAGCTGAATGGTCGAAAACGCCGGAGACTGCTTCAACTGTCAAGGAACACAATTTAAATTAGCCGCCGCGTATTCGTACCTTAATCCTAAGAAAGGAAAATAATGGCCATAGAAGCAACAAAGCTTCACAGCGTATTCATGGCTCTCACCTGCCATCGCATCCCCAATCTTCGTTCCCGTCCCATGGCATTCAACGTAGCCTGTCTGGGAGAACTCCAGACCTGCCTTGGCATGCCCTTTGCGAGTGGCCGCTTCTTGTCCCTCCGCACTTGGTAGACTGATCCCGTTGGTCTTGCCATTGCTGTCTACAGAGTCAGCAATCGCCACCGTTGAGAGATGAAACCAAATCTTACGCATTTATTACTGTTGCTCGAACGACCGAACGAATCGGATCACCATCGCGCATAGCGTCATCAAGCCTCTTAAGATAGAGTGCGCCAATTCCGTCTGCCCGTCCATACCCATCTGCCGAGGAGTCGAAAGTATGGCACGTCGATGTTCCAGACAGAACGCTCGCTTTCATTGTACCAAGTTGCTATTCAGGCGACTGTATTAGATTGGCGCCAGCAACGACTGCTACATCGCACTCTCTTCTTTCCAGTGCAGTGCACGCCACACTAAGCAGTAAAGCGAAGAAGAGCAGGCTGTGTCTAGTACCAGGCTATACGAGAGCATCAGCTGTTTCATTTCCATAAGAAGATTCAAATCACCTACCTCAGCCCTAAAAGATCAACAGCATAACTAATTCTGTTCCCAAGTATTGTCGTTCCCATACCAGTGGCACTGTAACGACCTAAATATTCAGAGTCCCTGGTTTGCATCTCTTGGTAATCGATAGTGAAATTACCCACATAGCAGCCGGTATTGGGCCCTGAAACCTTTTCAAGCGGAATCCCGTTACTTTCATAACACTCAAAGACGATTTCAAGCAGTTTGCGCTGCTGTGGATCCATTCCTGTAGCTTCTAGGCTGTTAATGCCGAAGAAGCTGTTCTCAAATTCTCGCACATCGCCATTGAGGAAGTAACCCCCCTTAGTGTTCATACTACCAGGCCGGTCCACGCCTTATGGATGATAGAACGCATTCGAGCTGAAACGAGAACTTAGGACATCGCACTGCGCAAAGTGGCCGTCCGCTAACAAGTCCCAGAACTTAGATGCTGATGAGACATCGCCAGGCAACTTGCAAGCTGTGTTTCCAGGAAACTTAATACATTGTTCATGGAATATGGGTCATGAAGCTCACCTAGACAACAAATTGCAATTGGCTGGGTTCCACTCGGTGATTCAAACTCGTTCGATGTTGGCGAGGTATGCTGTGGAGTTGAAGCTCCACTGCTCTCAGGGGATATGTGATGAGGAGACATGTTGTGGGGTTAGATCGAGAAATATTTGGACCGTACACAAGTCGACAGAGCAAAGGAAACCACGAGCGAGACCACGTATAGAACAAAATTGTACGGCTAAATCCCGCTACAGTCTGAAGAGCGGAATGATTCGAGATAGAATAGCCTCATACGTCTGCTCAAGATCTTACGACTTTACGCTCCAGCCTTCCCGTTCATTTGTAAATTATAAGATAATGCTATGTCGATTATTATATAAAATTCTATATATAACGCTGTGTATTTCGGTCAATCTAAGCTGGAGCAAATGATTTGCGGTAGGGTTCAATCCTTGAGTATGATGACCTGGATGTGCATCTGCTTGCGGAAATGAGAGAAGATTGGAAGGAGTCGTCGACATTTTACATAGTACCTTCGAGCTTAAAGGCGTAATAGTTGCCTAAAAACTCCTCTCGTTGATGAGTAGATGTACCTTGTAGTTCTTTCATATGATCCGATTCGACCCACTCAAGAACATGTTGAAAAATTTGAATGCTAACGAAGTTAAGATGAAAACATATTTCACAGTGATCGTATATCTGTCAAGACGGCATTGTAGAGATTAATCTCCTGAGGTCCTTCAAGATCACTCTCGACTTTCCATTTACTCAAATCTGATCAGTGTTAGGATGTTGATTGCATATAGCAGATGCTACCAAACAAGGCGAAGAGATCGAACTTTACAACGGCGCCTAGTCACGCGTTTATTGTGCCCTAACTAGAGAGTAAGCATGACCCAATTTAAGCGAGGAATCTCCGCCTCTCTAAACGCCGGAGACGTCAATCGTAGAATATTTCCCCAGCGCTGCTCAAAAGCCATTGCAATGTCCACGGCTCTGAAGATTTTAGTCCCCGTCAAACGGGTGATTGACTACACGGTGCGTTTTCCTTTCTAAACCCTTGCTTCTCTTTACATGCCCCTACTAACAAACCCTTCCCCACAGGTCAAACCCCGCATCAACAAATCCCACACCGCCATCGAAACCGTGGCCGTCAAACACTCCCTCAACCCCTTCGACGAAATCTCCCTCGAAGCCGCCGTCCGCCTCCGCGAAGCCAAATCCGGCCCCAAAGTCACCGACATCCTCGCCATCAGCGCCGGCCCCCCAAAATGCGTCGACGTCCTGCGCAGAGCCATGGCCATGGGCGCGGACCGCAGCATCCACGTTCAAGTTGAAACCAACGACGGAGAAGGGGAACTAGAACCACTAGGTGTGGCGAAACTGCTTCAGAAGGTTGTGGAAAAGGAAGGCTCGAATTTCGTGATTCTGGGAAAACAGTCCATTGACGACGATTCGAATCAGACGGGGCAGATGCTGGCGGGGTTGCTGAATTGGCCGCAGGCTACGCAGGCGTCGAAGATTGAGTTTGAGGAGGGGAGCGATTATGTGAAAGTTACGAGGGAGGTGGATGGGGGTGTGGAAACGTTGAGGGGGAAGGTGCCGATGATTGTGACGACGGATTTGAGGTTGAATGAGCCGAGGTATGCAAGTTTACCGAATATCATGAAGGCGAAGAAGAAGGAGGTGAAGAAGGGGACGCTGGGCGATTGGGGGGTAGATACAAGGAGGAGGCTGAAGACGTTAAAGGTGGAAGGTAAAAGGCTGTTTTCTACTTTCGAGTGTTGTGCGACCGTGATCGGTCACGACCTACCATCAGTGCATTTTCATGAGAGTTGGGCTGACTTGATCTCACAGAACCACCACCACGAATAGGAGGCGGAAAAGTAGAGGACGTGGATGGTATGATCGCAAAGCTCAAAGAGCTAGGGGCTATATAGCCGCTGGAACTACAATCACCAGTTGCTCATGTACATATGTATATCCTTAGTACACGTAGACTCTTTCCAACCATATGTACCCCAAGCTTCTTGCCAAAACAGCGAGTATGCAACCGAGTTTTGGCGTACAGCAAGCGAGCACTAGGCACTGGGCTTAGAGAGTTGCGCTGGAATCATCCGGTCCCGCAGCCCAAGAGCGAGTCATGTAGCCCAATCCAGCGCGTTCCATCTTCTCTACAATATCGCGTGTGGCGTTCTCGGTCTCAGTAGCCATCAATTTTGCATGGTCGATGGTCGGCATAATTGCTGTGACAGAAGCGACAAGAGTTTCGATGCAAGCTTTATGCTGAGGGTTGGTCTCACGATACAAAGTCCGAGCTTGGTTGAGCATAGTTTCGCACTGTCCATGTAGAGTAACCACAGCTTGAGCGAAGGCGTCATGGCTCTTGTCGATGGTGCCGTACAAGTCCCCCACGAGGTTAGAGAGAGTCCCAGTCATCTGCTCGTAGCTGACCTCGGAAGTGGCTGAATGCCTACGCTGATGGTGACTGCCGGGGCTGGGCATCAAGTTTGGCGCAATGGGGGTTTGTCCACGTTGAGAGCTGCTCGGAGCATGATAGTTCATGTTCAAAGGCTGGTTTCCGGCCATGTGATGGAAATTCTGGACCTGGTTGGAAATCTGAGCTTGCATAGCAGGCATCATGTTTGAACTACCGCCAAGATTGCTATGCTCTGCACGCCAGTTCTCGTACACAGGACGGGCAGTCGTTGCGTTTCTACCTGCAACTGCGGGGCCTAACGCATGGCAATTAGTATCAGTGTTAAACAGGAAGTAATGTTGACTCACGTCCAGGCTCCACCTGCACGGGTGGATCAGCAATCTGGCCAGTGTAATAGTGAGCGTAAAGGCATTCCTCATCGCTGTGCTTGCATTTTCCGTGGGCGTTCCAGAAATAGCAGGTCAGATGCTTGACGGACGGGGCAACCTCAGGCGAAGCCTTTGGGCTTGGAAGTGTCATTGCGGACGTGGTGGGCGATCCAACAACTTGCCAAGCTTGAGCTTTGGGCGGAGTCTGTGGAATTGCAGGAGTCGGAGCGTAGCGAGGAGGTGAACTCATTGGATCAGCTGGCTCGTTCCAAATTGAAGGTCGCTGCCAGGTTGTGGTAGTTGTAGAGATCCACTGACCACGGGCTTGAGGTGGTGTAAAGGTTGCCATGATTACTATTAATTAATGGAAGTGGGACGCGTAAAAGTCCAACACAATCGCACGTACGAATGTACGTGCGGCGCGCTAAAGTCACGATGTGAGGTTATTAATGGTGCCGGCAAGGGGTTGATCGCGGCTGAGGAAGTGGCTCACATCGCTGTAGCTGGATGTGCGGCTTGATATCTTGATTGGTGGTAAAGATGAAGAGTTACAAGACGATGACGATGAAAAGGTTTCAGACGGCAAACGAGAAGTGCGTCACTTTCATCCTAGTGAATGAAAGAACTGCCACAATAACACTTTATCATACAATATCGGAGATACCTCCGGATCTGTGCTCACCGAAAGATCTACTCTGAAAGTCACCCACAACATGGGGGAAAGGTCTGCTTGGTCCAGATAGAGACATCACCTTTCCTACTTGACCTGCCAAATTGTTTAGCTAGCTAAGGCTCTCTCGAATGTACTTGTAATGGATGTACGATATAAGTGTCGCCCCACCGTTGTTTTTGTTTGTTCAAAACGGTGAGGGTTCAACAGAGTCGCCTTTGCAGTTGCAGATCGGTGAGAGCTTCTAACGTACCAGATATAGCTCGGTTCTTGGGATCGGAACGGACGGCGAGTCAAATCGAACAAGACTCAACATGGAAAAAGGGAAACACTAGTACAACACATGGAGGGTGACTCGCGATTTACGAAGATAGAAATGATATGTGAGAACGTGTCTCCAATGAATCAGAGCTTGAGAGTTACATGTTCTTTTGGTAGTGGTACTGTGGTACAGAATGATAGAAGCTACTCACTCAGCCAGAAACCTTCGAAGCATGACCCTGTACAAGACCCAGAGTCTTGGCTTCTATACTCACAGCCTCTGGTATCTCGTCATTGATAGATTTGCCTTTTGGCGACCATCCTAGTAGTTTCCGAGCCCGGAGAGCTCTAGATCGTGAGTTTGCTCCCCATAGTAGAGCACCAAATGACCTGATTTGGTTCACCTCGTCGCCAGACATGGCAACTACATCGTCAGAGGGAATAAAACCCTGCTTATGAGCAGCGGATGCTATGGCCTTCGCTGCATCACCCCAGGGATGCTCGCCGTTCTCGGTGAAATAATACCCTTCTTTGCCCCAAGTAGCTTTACCACCTCCGTCAACAGCAGCCTCTACAAGCTTGAGGTAACAATCGCTCAAGTCGTGTACGTGCACATTACTCCAATACGCTTTCCCTTCCTCTACCTGGATGCCTACTTTTTTTTCCAATGTACCCTTTACTAAATCAGGGATTTGAATACTCCGCTGGTTGCCCGGACCTCGTCCTTTTCCATAAATACATGGTGGACAAACGATTGCAGTCATCGCCTTTGAAGGATCTTTCGTTCCTGTTTCAAGAATGATCTTATCAACATTGCGGTGAGGGGCGTTGTTTGGTACCGTCGTAACATCTCCAACACCTTCCAAATCATTATAGATCTTCGAAGAAACTTTGCTATATGTTTTGCGTTCCAAGTCGCTGAATGTTAGTATACCAGTACCGGACGTATGTATGAGAAAACATGGCTTGTCTTGCGAATGAGCTGTGAGTCCTGCAGTGAGTGCCCTTGCGGCTCCTTCATGATCGGCATTGGCAAAATCTACATGACGTTAGATGATTTTAGTTTCCATGTTCCTGGAGATAGGTACGAGAGCCTCACGTAGGATGATATCTGCCTTCCTGGCCTCTTCTTCTAATAGCTCTGTACTGTCTAAATCGCCATAGACGAGTTTCACACGAGAGTATTGACTGGCTACCTGAGCACCCTTGTCGCTATTGCGCACGAGACAAGTAATGTCATAGTCCGGATGCGCTTGCATGAGATGATAGAGAGCATCTCCGCCAATATATCCAGTGACTCCAGTCCTTAAAAACTCTCTTAGCAGACCTCACTATTGTTTCAGTCGCATGACTTACGCAAAAATCTTCGGAGTCATAATTAGAAGGGCTTGACAATGTGAGTCAAAGGATTACAACTATTACTGGACGTTTGGTCCTTATATCAATATTGAAGAGTTATGGGCTGCTGCCTGGAGTTACAGTTCAAAGTGTTTAACCTTACCTTAGAGAGCTTAGTAGGCTGGAACCCTGGCGACTGGGCGGAAAAATGAAACACCGAGCGATTGTAGGGATTTCGCGCTAAGAAAAGCTAGCCTTACTTTCATTGTTCGTATCGTGAATAAGGTACCTAAGGTACGTTGGTAGGTAAAGCTACAAACCATTGTCGACATTCAGTAACATTTACTCTAAAACTCTCCTCCTATACTCTGAGAGCTCTAAGGCGTTCTTTGTCTCCGTATCCGACTCACACCTTTGATCTGTACTTCTTGCCCTAATCCTCGAAAATCTAAGCTAGACACTTGCTTCGACATCGATATCCTTCTGTCCAGTTGCACTTACCCTACTAACACGGCGTATATCGATATACATGCGTAGTGAGGCTGGACTTGAAACGGCTAGCTGAAGAGCCCTTGTGGGCCTGAGCCAATGGCTCCAGGTGGTGGAGGGAAGCGAAAGCGAGGGGATCGGAGTTTCTCCAATGATGATAGGCAGACTACGTCAAGACCTTCACCCCATCGTCCTGAAAACTTGAGTCTGGGCCAGCAAAGTCCATCGTCGCAATTCCATCAGCAAAATAGCTTCAATAGGGATCAACATGACCAGCGCGGCGGAGCGCGAAGACGGGGAAGTAGAGGCGGGCGTGGAGGCGGGCCTCAGCGCAGTCCTTTGAACAGTCCAAACGCCATTCCACTCCATGCCAGACCTATGAATCCTCCTTCGAAGCAGATCTCTTCCCCGCCTACCCCAGCAGCGGCTCAAATCGAAGCAACCCCAGCAGCTGTATCTCAGCCATCTGCTTCTATCAGTATCGCACCAGCCCTTACTTCAGTACCAAAGCAGACTCCTTTGCCGCCATACGATTACGAATATCTTACAGATGAACGCTTACAAAGCTGGGCCGACACAGGTCGAGAAGCTGTCGTTGATATTGGTATACAGGCTTGCAATGACGAAGATCCCTTGGTTCTAGGGCTTCTCTTTCAAGAGGTGGTGAGGTCGGGCATCGACAAACGTGTGGAACCTACGGATGCTGGTTCTATTGTTCAAGAAATTCTGGAACGTGCCACTACGAGTCATGGCTCTCCTAATGCCGTGTTGGGCCGCTCCTCCTTTCATGCGAGCTCACTCTTTCTAGATTGTCTTTCCGTTTTTACAGAGTTCTCTGGATCCAATTCGTTCTTACAAACCTTGGTCTTAGCTGCAGGGGTGTCTCCGCAACTCATGCGATATGAACTGGACAATATTCTCTTGGAGACTCTTGGGATGATCCGTAATACGTTCGTAAGGGTGGGAATTCGCCAGCAAACGAACCTGCTATATCGTCAATCAAATTACAACCTTCTAAGGGAGGAGACGGAAGGTTATTCGAAACTGGTCACGGAACTTTTCACGACCAGCAGTAGCGAACCCCTGACCAGTGAAGTTGTCGAGGAGACGTTCGAACGGGTCAAAGGCATGATCGGCGCTTATGACTTGGACGTGGGAAGGGTCCTCGATGTCACACTCGATGTGTTCGCGGCTGTATTGGTCAAGCAATATCGTTTCTTTGTCAAATACCTCCGGATAAGCTCATGGTGGCCGCAAGAGAAGACGTTCATGGGTGGTACGGAACGTCTGGCGTTAAATACTTTACCCAAGTGGGCGTTGCCGGGTTCATCGGGTCGGCCTACTAGTGACGAAGAGAGGGAAGAGCTTGCGCGATCACGGGATGAACGGGACAAGCTTTTCTGGCAAAGCACAAAGGAGATTGGTATGGCAGCGTTTTTCGAAATCGGCGGCCGAAGGGCGGAGGGTGGAGCGCCGGATACTGTGACTGCCAACAGAACTGTTTCGGATTGCTCACAACCTGATGAAGATCGAGAGTGGATAGATGCGACTGGTACATTACCACCTCCTGGCAACAAAGTCGCAGCGCAGGTCCTCGGGTTTAAATTGCGGTTCTACAGCTCCTCTGCACGAGACCCTACTGATGTCCTTCCGCCCAATCTGATATATCTGGCGGCATTACTCATAAAGGTCGGATTCATCTCATTGCGAGATCTTTACCCTCATCTTTGGCCTGCCGATGAAGCTATGGAAGTCGTCAGGGAGGAGAAGATGAAGGAGAAAGCAGAAAGGGAGAAGCTTAATCGACCCGGGGGCGGCGCTATGAATGCTCTAATGACTGCGGGAGCTTTAATCGACGATACCCCAGGTGCCGCAAATGCGCCTGGTAAAACGCGAGAAGCCGAAAAATCAAGAGAAGCTGAGAAATTGCGAGGGCTGGAAGCTGCTCGCAACAGTACTCTGAAGGTGGACACCGGTAAAGAAGCAACGCCTACGCCAGTGCCGCCGGAAGAAAAAGAAGAACTTCCAGAACCACAAGATCAAAAGGTCCAATTACTCAAGAGCCTTCTTTGTATTGGTGCCCTTCCAGAATCACTTTACATGCTTGGACGCTTTCCATGGCTTCTAGACGTCTTTCCTGACCTTCCGGAACATATCCATCGGATTTTGCACCACTGCCTTAGCAAAGTGTATGAGCCGTTGCGGCCGCTCGCTGAACGTGGAGATATGCGAGAACAGCAGAAGATTCCAGATCCAGATCAATCAGGTGCAACCAAAGGCCAAATCAAATTCATTGATGCCCCACCGCGCAGAATAATGCGCTGGGCACAACTCGATAAAGACGACACGAACGAGAATATCGACTACCGGTTCTACTGGGATGACTGGGCAGACAGTGTCCCTGTCTGCCAGTCGGTCGATGATGTCTTTCTACTTTGCTCCACTCTACTCAATTACACTGGAGTCAAGATTGGCCAAGATACTGCTCTGCTACTCAAGCTGTCCCGGATAGGAAGTCACTCTTTGGCAAAAGATCCGTCTGACCCGAACATGGCTCGGTGGATTGACCTCTCGAAACGGCTACTTGTCCCTGCTCTTAGTATAACAAAGAGCAATCCTGGAGTTGTGAACGAAGTATTCGAGCTCATCAAAAATTTCTCAACGACTACCCGATACTCTATCTATGCAGAGTGGTACACAGGGCAAACCTCCCGTCAACCAGATATGAAGGTTGCTTTCGACCAGGCCAGAGCTGAGACTAGAGATGTTCTGAAGCGTATCAGCAAGACCAGCGTCAAGCCTATGGCACGAGCTCTGGCGAAGGTCGCTTATGGATCTCCAGGAGTCGTCTTTCAGGTAGCCATTGCGCAGATTGAATCATACGACAACATAGTGGAGACTGTGGTTGAATGTGCAAGATATTTTACTTACCTTGGGTATGATGTGCTGACCTGGTCTTTGATGAGCTCTCTTGGTGGTCGAGGGAGGAATAGGGTTCAAGCAGACGGTATGTTGACGAGCAAATGGCTGGCAGCTTTGTCTCTGTTTGCTGGGAAAGTTTTCAAACGATATTCAGTCATGAACCCTACACCAATTCTTCAATATGTCGCTGAACAGCTTCGTATGAGCAATTCGACGGACCTGATTGTTCTGGAAGAAATTATCAACTCGATGGCCGGCATCGTATCAGATACCAGCTTTAACGATGCCCAGGTGTTGGCGATGGCAGGTGGTGATCTCTTACAGGCCCAAACAATGCTTCAACTGCTAGATCGGCGGCACGAATCAAGAACCACCGCCAGACGACTTATCAAATCCCTCACAGAGCCAAGATTAGCTGGCCAGATTCTGACATCCGTTGCTCATGAACGGCAAACCTGCATTTTCAAAATCCCTGAGGAGGACTCTCACCTCAAACTACTAGGCAATTTATTTGACGAGCTTCACCGTATCCTCACGCAGTACCTAGAACTCTTGAGAAGTAATTTGACGGTCAAAGACTTCAATTCTCTTGTGCCGAACGTTTCGCAACTAATCAACGAATTTGGTATTGAGCCTAACGTCGCTTTTTGGATTAGTCGCCCCAGTATTTCGGCGGCATTGGTAGAATACGAGGCAAGCAACCCGAGGCAGAACATCGAGCCGAAGAGATCTCCAGTGAAGGAAATATCAGACGAAGTAGTCCCAAGGCTCGAAATTGGGGTTTCAGAGGGCGATACAGTAATAGGGGAAATGGCAGAAACGCTTGGGAAGGACCAAAACACCGCATCAGCGCTACTGGTGAATGGGGTTTCCAGTAACGGCAATATCAGTTTAGAGGCGAAAGATGCAGAAGTTACTACTGAGAGCCAACCCCCAGCACCTATGACTCAGGATGATTCCCCCAACGAGCCGTGGCATCCTATCCTCCGAGAAATCATGGATGAGGTCCGTCCTGCACTTCCAGATGCGACTTGGGAGATTCTGAGTCGACCTTTCTATGTCACATTTTGGCAACTCTCACTTCGTGACATGCTTGTTCCAACACAAAGTTACGAGGACGAGATTAACCGGCAGAAGAAGAGAATTTCGACGATCAATAGTGATCGATCAGATATCAGTGTTTTAGGCACACAGAAGAAGGACCGAGAGAAGAAGGCCATTAACGATCTGCAGGACCGCTTGCGTGCTGAACTTAAAGACCACGTCCAAACTTATCAGCAGAATAGGTCACGACTTGGAAAAGAAAAGGAGCACTGGTTCTCGAGTTGTTGGGGTAAATGGGATGCAATGAACACAGCTCTAATCGAGCATTGTTTCTTCCCTCGGATTCTCATCTCTCCGGTAGATGCAATGTACACGTTCAAGATGCTAAAGTTCCTACATTCTTCCGGGGCCACCAATTTCCGAACTATGGGTGTTCTTGATCAGTTATTCAAAGAGAAGAGGTTGACATCTATGATATTTCTCTGCACAGCTAAGGAGACGGAAAACTTCGGTCGCTTCCTTTATGAGGTTCTTAGGGATCTTTCTAAATGGCATGCTGACAAGGCCGTCTATGAAAAAGAGGCTTTTGGTACAAAGAAGGATCTGCCTGGTTTTAGTAAGAAGATAACGAACGAAAAGACCATTCTCCTTTTCTGGGACTACGAAGAATTTCGGCGGGTAGTGTATAAATGGCATCGGAACTTGAACAGCGCTTTGAAATCCTGTGTCAGCAGTGGCGAGTATATGCATATTCGCAATGCGATCTATATTCTCAAGGCGGTACATCAATATTTCCCGGCTGTGAATTGGATGGGCCAAAGCCAAGTTACTAGCATCACCGAACTCAGCAGGTCGGAATCCCGGGAGGATTTGAAGATTGCAGCGACGTCTCTCTTAGGCAATCTGAAACGACGAGAGAAGGATTGGGTCATCCCTCAGGCTTTCCAATGTGTAAGTGGCGAAAATATATGGTTGATATTGAATGCTGCTAATGTCCACTCAGAGCGAAGGTGTTCCGAATGGCCGCACCGGTTCAGCCAAACCAGCAACTCCTCAACCGGACAGTGACTCAACAAAGAATCTGAACCCTAATGCCGCCGAATTCCAGCCGAGTCCCAGACCAAGGTTAGTCAGTCAGACAAACTAGCTATGACTCGACACTAATTCAGAGTCTCACAGCATTAATGGAACTCTAAAGTCAGCAAAGACTTCGTCAGGGAGGCTGGAAGTAGAAGATGGTGAGATTGAAGATGCGAAGCTGTCCGAGACAACAGTAAAGGGAACAGCTACAACCTCTGTAGAAAATCAAATCCAACCGACTACAACAGATACTACCGCACCAGCTTCCACGTCAATGGAACCTGCTGCGCCACCAATTCCGATACCTGATGTGCCAAATCAAGAACTAACGCAAACTGAATCTCTACCATCCAAACTTAACACACCACCGAGATCTCAGGGAGCAGAGACAAAACCTGCTCCATCGGTCCCCACTAGCCACCCATCTATCCCTCCCCGACCAGAAGTTAGCAGAGGTGTATCTGATTCGGTCAATGGCCGCGTGCAGCATACGCTCCCCAGTCGACCTGAAGCGCCGTCAACCAGACCTACGGAGCATCGCATGCCCGAGAGACCGAATGACCAAGTTTTACGTGATCATGGACGAGATTCACGTTTCCCAGAACGCGGCCGTATTGATAGACCTGGGGACATCATACGTGATAGGCTGCCTGAGCGCCACGTCTCTGGACCATATGCTCGTGCATACGAGCGCCCCAGCGATAGACCCAACCTTGGGGACCGAGGTCGCGTTGATCCAGGTTGGAGAGGAGAAAAGGATTTACCAGGTCGACCTGAATTCGACAACGGCCATGGCCCACCGCACGCTCGAGATCCACGACCTATGTCACGCGACAGACCTGAACGATCTCATAGAGACAGACAATATCCTGAGGAACATCATAATGCTAGGACCGCCGATATTCAAGGTCAATCTACCAGAGATGCAACAATGGCACCACCGCGATCCACAATCCCTCAGCATCCGGATCGAGCTGCTCTTATTCAGGGAAATCAGGATTTTGATCGAACACCTCTCAACAGTCATAATCATGATCGTCGCTCTGAGCGGTATGAGAAATATTCTGGTACTGAGTGGAGTTCTCGTGGGCCATCACCAACCAGAATAGATGATCGCCGGCAAACACACCAAGATACCCACCGCGATGGACGTTCGCCACTTGATGGCCGTCGTGGAGCCGTTGATCTAGGCCATTCTCATCCCTCGCGATATGACGAATCACATCTCCTAACTGGTCCGAGGACGGATCGTTCAAGCACAATGAGCCAGAACGATAGATTCAGAGATGCGAGTCAAATTGCATCTGCGGCCTTGCCAGTAATTGATCCAAATCATGGGCGACTTAACCAAGAACCAAGCCACAGTAGTCGACAATCAGAGCAGTATGGTCGTCTGAATCCGGGCCCTGATGTATCGACGTCAAGGATGTCGAATGGAAATCAGGGACCTTCCATCCGAGGAGCTAGTCGAAACGTCAGCGCCCCGCAACCTCATGTGGCATCTCACAACTCAACAAGTGCCGGTACCCCGGATAAGCAAGCTCCCACTGGTCCCGCCTCGAACCGTGGCCCACCCCGTACTTCCGCGTCTTTCTCGCGGTCCGATCATGCACAGTCATCAGCACCACCGACACCAGTAACTGAGACTCCCGACACCGCAGGTATCCATCCAGATCGCCTAAAAGCCATTCAAGGACCTGGAGTTACACCCACTGCCAGCGGGTCCCACGACCAGAACACGGGCCGTGCACCAAGACCTAACCTTCCACCAGTCACAGTACCAGTGCCGACGGGCCCTAGAGGATCCAACAGTCAAGCTCCGAGCCCGCGTGGGCCTCCGACGGGCCCAGCACTTGCAAACGAAAGAAATCGAGGAGACAAGCGCTTTGCAGGCATCCAAAACATGCTTCAACAGGCGGGCACGCCAAACCCCCTTGACCGGGCGGGCCAAGGGGCGAGCATTCGTGGCAGAGGTGGTCGTGCTAACAACGTCGCGCCTCCAGCGTCGCATTCTGGACCGCCTACGCCTTCTGTGGCTCGACCAGACCCTTTCCCTCCAACGCGAACCGATCTGTTTGCTGGAAGACCAAGCGGACCTCCTACTCCGCAGCACACCGAAGACGACGGGGGCTATGGCAGGGGTGGGAGGAGGGAGAGTGCACATGATACCGCGAGGGAAGGAGAGCGGCGATCGGAGAGGCACCGGGGCAACCGTTCAGATAGCCGAGACAAGCCACAGGGTCCACCCATGCCACCGCGGGAAGATGAGCGGCCACCACGGAGAGAGAATTTGAGAGAACGGCCAAGAGGCGGCGAGCCCCCAAATGAGAGGGATATGAGAAGACCACTACGGGATGAGCAGGCGCGCGAAAGACGACCAGAGCCGGATCGTCGAGATGGAGAGGGCTGGGCCGTTAATGAGAGGCGCGGCGGGCCACCAGATAGAAGAGATGATCGGGAGAGGATGGATGGTGGTGGGAGCATTGGAAGGAAGAGAGGCAGGGGCGGAGAGGAGATGCCCGTGGACCGGTTTCACGGCGACGGAAAAAGGCTGAGAAGGATGCAGTGAAGAGAACAGAGGAGGGATCCAAACATGTGAGAGAGGATATACTGTACCAGCAGGCATGAGATGGCGCTACATACGGGGGGTGCATTACAGGATTTTCCGGGCTGAGCGTGTTTGTGTTTGATCTCCACCTTTTTTTTTTTTCTTGCTCCAGGCGCTTCGGAGACTGTTTTACTAGGATCGAATGATTTAGATCAACACGATTGTCTGTTGTTGCATAGACTGTTGACAGCCATTAACTTTCGGTTTGATGGTTAATCCCGCCGTTCTGTCACTGCCCCAGATTCTCCGGTAAACCTACTGTAGACGCTATATCTGTAACAGTCCAAATTCCAATTAAAGCTACCAGACCCATGGGCAATCATCCCGCAAATCGTGTCCTACCATGGTCATTCCTATGAATCCACCGGCTACCTCGAAAAACATAAATCAAAGATCAAAGCATTCAGCGTTGTAACAACTCCGGGACTTTTGCTCCAACCACACTCGATCATTCTCTCCCGTTACTTTTTGTGCGCATAGAAAATCCGAAGGAAAGAAGGGAAAAAGAAAAACCAAAAGCATGTATTGCCACTAAACAGCGATGTCTGATCATTTGAGCCAATTACGTGATCCATGCATCTCGCATCATCTCATGATGGTCATTGTTGGATATTAAGGATGATCCTACTGATTGGGTAGAGATGGCGGCCTAGGGAGTTGATGGAATAATGAGCGATTCGTTCAACGAACTACTGTAGTAAGGGCCCATGGCTGTGTCGTGCGCCTATTAAATCGGCATCCACCGGTACTGCGACGGACTGTATGAGTAGTCGGTATTGTCGAACGTTCATCTCTCCTGAAGATCATTCATGGGAGATCAAACAAGAAAACGATTCTTATCATCTTTTCCATCAAGATTCACTGCTTCATGAATGAACATATCCTCTTGGAGGAACCAACCCTCAAAGAAGTTTTTCATCGGCAATAGTTGTACGAGTACCATCCCACCTGCAGCAACCCGACGCCAACGATTCGCCCGAATTCTCTACATACCTAGTACAACCGCCTAAGGCAGGACTTGAGAGGCGCAGAGACAGCCACGAAAGCTCACAGTATTTCCTCTGGGGGGACGTCCATACACATTGGAGACCTAATCGAGATACACGACTGTGCGAGTGACCGTCATCATGAAGCGGAAGTTCTCGTTCTCATCTTTACGACTGGTGAGTGGCTCCCGTGCACCCCTCCAAGAGCCTCTGGTTGGATCTGTTGCATTGATTCGAAACACTGGGGTGATACGAAACTAACCATCTCCCAGAAATTGTCGCCTACGACGGCAAACGAAATTCAGCAACTTGATGGAACAGACTCACCTCCCTACAGTCCAACTCCATCCGAAATGGAGCGCCCAACCTTTTCACCAGACATCGAGGCAGAACTCCATCGCGCATGCGCCATTATAGTCCGAGAAACCAACCCTCCGACGGACGAGGACGAGGATGTACCCGACCATCAGGAGACATTGAGGAAGTATGAAGAGGACAAGGCGCACAAAGCTGCTGAGCAGCTTCGTGCTGCCAAAAAGGATCGTTATTCTTCTTCTCGCCCCCGAGATGAACCCCGCCAACCAGCCCCCAAGCTTGCCGCCTATGTTCCAACCCACGCTGCCCGAGACAACATGGCAAAGCTACCATCCTTCACCTTCGAGCCTCGAGAACCCACCGATATCAAGTATTCTGCGAGCAATCGGAACAAGGGGAAAGAAGTCGACGATCCTCTTGCTCATGTCCGTGCCACTTTAGACACGCGACCCAAAACCTCGGCGGCTGCTTGTACGGACTACACTGGCCCCTCGGCCGACACAAGCGCGTCGACCTCCCGTACGAATACCACCTACGACGATCGTGGCCGTCGAATCTCGACAGGGTTGACTTCTGCAGCTTTGACGCCTGCCGATGACAAGAGAGCTTCGCTTGCCAACAAGCGTGTCTCAGAACAGGTCCTTCCAGATGGTACATCCGCGTCTTTTGCGGATGCTACGGCCAAGGCATGGATGATGCAAGAGTTAGCTCGTCGCCGTGCTGAGTATGACAAGAGCGGCAATGCAGGAAGGCCGGGAAGTACGAGGTCCGTGCAGCCAAGGCAATATGAGATACCCGAACGACCATCAAGTCGAGCTGGCAGCATAGCTGGCAGTGTAAGAGATGGTATTGTAGGTTATATTCGACCCAGAGCCAGCGTGGACAGTATGCTTTCCACAAAAGAGGGTTTATCGAGGACCCAGAGCCGGTCTAGTAGCGTCAAGAGTAGTGGGGGTTCGAAGTTCTCGTGGCGTCCGAAAGATCTCAGAAGGAAAGGAAGCTGGAGCTCTTTCCGAAGTGCAAAACCGCAACCGGAAAAAGAGACACCTGGGGCAGACAAAGGACCAAACCTAAATCGGGCATTACCTGCATTACCCGGTTTGGATCAGTACAAGGAAAAGAAGCAACCTACCCATGTTGCCCTGCTTATGCGAGGCGGCTGCAAAACCACTGAAAAGAAGCCGCACGTAGAAGCAACGATCATTGACGACGATGGCATACAGAGAACTCTGAGCCAGTCCGAGGAACGAAGACGACAAAAAGACATGCGGAAAGCAGTAGAAG
>JAABUO010001905.1_pt1 | contig 26199 bp, 25 predicted proteins | sample 5559291 | NCBI WGS metagenome assembly JAABUO01 (sample SAMN10711878, study PRJNA513372) | rock metagenome | isolation source: Antarctica rocks | place: Antarctica: Victoria Land, Finger Mt sud
TAGCAACACCAAAATCAGCCAGTTTCACGAGGCCATCTTTTGTCGTCAATATGTTTGCTCCTTTAATATCTCGATGTATCACGCCCTGATCGTGTAGATACAGTAACCCATGCAATACTTGAGTAATGTACAATGCAACCAAGTTCTCGGGGAACTTCCCAAAGTTTTTGCAAATACTATGCAATGAGCCGTTTTCGCAAAACTCCAGGATGATGTTCAAGGAGTCATTCGTCTTGACAAAACCTTGGTATTTCACAATATTAGAATGATTGAGATTCTTTAAAAGATCAATCTCTGTCATGATAACTTGCAACTCAGCCTTTGGTATGTCCGACAGCTTGATCTGCTTCACTGCAACAGTCTCGCCAGTGTCCCAATTAAGAGCTCGAAACACAGCTCCAAAGGCGCCCTTCCCCAAGCAGTCCCCTAGTGTGTAATTAGGGAGAGCTCCTTGATCGAATGATGACGCTGGAACCACATCGTTGGTCCAATCTAGGGACATTCAAACTTGTAGATTAGGAGCAATCCTCGTCGGCTTAAAGCCCAACTGAGATGATTAGACTCTGTGCTTGCCTCTTCGATTTTGCATTTTCCTTGTTGCTGTAGTGAACTCGTGAGAGTCGGCCAATACAATTTTGCAGGCACGCGCCGCACGCGACGCTGTCACGAAATGCAACACGTGATGCAAGACTTCGTTCCGTAAAAGCGACAAACCGAAAGTTAATTAACGTAGCTATGGGGAATTTACTGGTACCTCTTCTCTCGATACTTCTCCTCATGCTCCACCTGCATCGCATCAATCTCCGGGGCAAGTTCTGATAAAATCTCGAAGGCCTTCTTATGGTATTCAAGCTGAGCAGCAATAAGATCAGCCAAGCCTCTCAACGGCTCAGGGGTATCTAGTATATTCTTCATCACGCCAACAGCCTCCTCGGTCTCAGCAACAAACAGATCTTCAGCCTGCTCTACCTCAACGCGTCTAGCATCCTGGTATTCAGGCTTCGCATTTTTGGCCCTCGCTTTTGCACTGTCAAGTTCAAGTCTCGCCGATGCCGCCTTCTTCCGAGCCTGTGAAGCGCTTGCTAAGGAAGTGTGAAGGGTAGTATTGTAAGTTTGGTTAAACCTTGAGACAACCATATGATCTTGCGTAAGCCTAGCTTCCCCAATCTTCTCTTCAGCCAAAGCATATTTTCCCAATGCCTTTCCATATGGGTCGTCCTTAGGAAGCACTTCGACACCCGCGACGGCAGCACGACCAATAGCATGACTTAGAGTCTTCGGTGCCGCAGGTTTACTTGATGGTCCTGTAATGGCGTCCTGCGCCTGTTGTGCTGTATGGGCAGAGGCCAATCCCTGGACCTTCTCAGAAATATTCTTCGACAAATCTACTATCGACTCACGAAGGTTCGGCGGATAGTCGTAACCTTCATTCGCGTAATTTGACGTTACAGAAAGCATTTTCTGGTGAGATGTTTTGAGCGCATCGCATTGTTTCTCAAGTTCAAGATAATCTGGTGGAAGCTCGGTGATATCGTCGGCCTGGCCCAGGCGTTCTTGCCATTCGCGAACGAGACGTTGACTCCTGTTCCCAATTTGGCCCAAAGTCTTCGTAAAGGAGTCCATTTTGCGTGAGTTGATGGGGCACTCGTATGGTTGCGCTTGCGCTAAGACACGTGAAAGAGACAAGCCAGGCGGCTTATATGTACGATGATCCGACACAGCAACCGTCCGATGTAAAGAGAAATAGAAAGGGAAAAGAACGTAGAGCGGCAGTGGACGTCGAGTCCGAAAGCACGAACGATGATGTTCCCAGCCCAACAGACGTAACAGCAAATGAGATGGTACTCAACATTCTTAAGCCTGGTTACCTTGAGCTCAAACGCGAGATCCTCCACCGAAATAATATCGACATACCCGAAGGCTACGTGACAAAGTATAACACTTTACATGCACGGAGAAGGCATTTACGCTGCTTAATCGAATTGTTGCATCTTTCTCTCCAGCGTGGAGAATTCACATTGGCATTTCGGGCATTCGCTTTATTGGTCCGTTGCCAGGATGTTGATATACGTCAGATATGGGCAATTGGCTTCACGCTGCTACAAGAAGCGGACCAGGAAAAGGCTTTGGAGTATTTGAAATGGCTCATTGCCCGATTTCCGTATCGGGCGTATAGAGAGACACAAGATTCCCTGGATGTACGTCTCGCATTTCCATAAGCTGACAAAGTCATCGACATTTAATACAGCCCTCGTACTGTCCCTTATCAAGGCTGGACAAATACAGCAAGCAAATGAACTACTTGAAGGGTAAGTTCTCTGAAGGCTGGTAATGACCATAGACTCTTAGTATCCCCACCCTATAGTAAAGACCCTGAGTTGCACTATTACTATGGTTGTACATGCCTAGATCTAGCTCAACACTCAGAAACGTCACAGAAGCGAACGCGGCTGAACATATTGGCCGAAAGCGCCTTCAGGACCGCCCGTAGTGGCGAGAACGCCTTTGATGAGGAACAGATGCAAAGCATCACCCAATCCGGTACTACCACATAAAGCGCTGCCAGACGCCTGGTTCCTGAGGCCATCGAAATGGCTTGAATAGGAAAAGCCAAATAGTAACTGCGTTGACGATCATATACAGCGATAACTCCAAATACTGTTGTGCTTTTCCTGGACTTTTTATGTGAATCCTCCAAAGGAGATATGGCATTAGGTAGTAGCGAAACTCAAGCAGAGGACTCGGGATCAAGACTGCCATCGTTGAGCAAATGATGTTTAGTACCAAAAAGGTACTAGTTGACGCCTGTATTTGCGACAAAGTAAGCCAAATGCATGCATAATAAACAGGAACAGCTGCATATCGTGCCAGCGGATGAAATTTGATCAGACGCCTCCACAGGTAGAAGGTATAGTGCCTGTTATCTGCAAGAAGAAAGGGATGTTCTAGCCTTATTGTTAATGAAATATACGCTTTGCCCTTACGTGTTCGTCTTCACCACCCAAGCCATGGAGCACACAATCACCAAAGTACTTGCCAATCGTACTCGAGACCCCCAGTGACGTCTAACAAATTTGCGCGGTTGGTTCCATGAGATAAGCAAGGGTGAAGAGAAGAATACTAGAAAGAAAGTGAAGTAGAAAACTTGAGGTATGTGTATGCTAGCGACGTGATTGCTTTTATCCCCTGATATCAGAATGCCTTTTTGCGGGACCTACCGAGCACGATGGATCCGTTCCACCCAACAAAGATGCCAAAAAGCACTCCAATTAAAATAGTAGGCCAGAAAACATGAAGTAAGGCGTACCAATTGAGTAAGGACGACATGGCAAACGACAATGCCGATTTCACAAAGTCTCATTAGTTTGGCCTTATAAGCTCTCTACCAATGAAGCTCGCTTGCGAGCCAGGAGGATTGTAGAAGTAATCGATTTCGCAACGGTCCTCTAACTCTCTACTGAGCGAATCGAGAAGTACAAAGCCAAGCCAGACGATGTTGGTTTGTCTGTACCATAGGCTGACAAATCCATACTACATTAGCATACTATATAAGAGATTGTACCATGGCGCTAGAGTAATATTTGGTTTTCAGGGATTGCAAGAAACAAAGCAGCACGAAAATAGTAGACCATACGTCAGTATAGAAGAGAACTCCGAAGAATGCAAGTGGACTGAAGGTAGCGATAGTGAATGACTCGAGAACGTGGTTTCGTTGAGGAGACCGAGTGTGCCGGAGAAGCGCATGTATGATGTAAGGCAAAACACACATTCCCATCGTGTTGAGAAGACGCATGTACTGTACGTCACAGGGTATTGGTTTCAGACCGAGAAAGCTAGCGCCAAAATTGAGCAGAGTCCACAGTAGAAACATAAGGATATATCTTCGTAAGGAATTGCAAAGTCAACTCACAGTCCCGGTGGAGTTGTGATTTTCGCGTTCCATTCGAAGTATTTTCCATCACAGTAGCGCTGGGTCTGGTCAACATGAAACACTTCGTCCTATGAGAAGTAAGAGCTTGATTAAACGTTTTCAATACCAAGTAAGGGTTCGGCACACGATGATTTACATACATAGTTATGGCGAAATAAATACATGTAAAAAGAGCGTTTGTGACTGCAAAGCGTCTATTCATGTTCATTCGTCTAAGCCGTACACCATAATCCACCCGCTTGGTGTTGTTGGTTGCATGAAGTACGCGACGCACGTGTTTGACCGCCATATTTATAAGATGCATATTTTACATAGCATAACAATACTCAAGCCTTCTTACTTATCCTCCCAGATATCACACGCTCATCGGTGACAGTTAATGGATTTTGCTTGCTGTCGTGACCTAATTTTTGTGATCTTGGGAGGTGTGCCATAGCTTTTGTAAAAGCCTTCCGCACAGGACTACCTGCTATCCCATTTCTCTTGTTGGCACTGTTTACTTTCAAAACGCTGTCTGTTTCGATGTCATAGTTTGCTCCCTGTGCGTCGGATACTAGCCGATCGGTATTTGACCCCTTCAGCATTCGCGTTCCAAGAACCCATTCCTTTGTCTGGCCGTTGTATTTACCACTAAGCAGCATTTCCGACATCTGGACATTGCGTAGATGCTGTGGCATCTTGCCAACCCTCATCTCCCCCCGTAGCTTTATGGAAGCGATCAGGAATTCGTAGTAGGACTTCAGCTGAGATGATCGTGAATCTATTTCGGCATCCAAAGAGGCTAGAATGTCCTGCTTTTGGGTCTTGCTCACGACCCTCTGCTCCATGTGGTTTTGAGACCAGGCTGAGGAGGGATGTTCGTGTGTTGATAGCCAAAAGCGGCGACGCAGCACGTGACTTTGTTACGTGGACAAAAAGCATCGGTCATTCAACATGGTACTTGAAGCTACCATGATCGTTGCAGACACTTCGGAGTACATGAGGAATGGAGATTATACGCCGACAAGATTGGAAGCTCAGCTGGATGCTATCAATCTCATTTTCAGTGCCAAAACCAATTCCAATCCTGAGAACGCAGTGGGGTTGATGGGCATGGAAGAGGACCGGGCTAAAATACTGTGCGGTTTGACCAGAGAAATCGGAGGCATAATTTCTGGATGGCACGGCATCAAACTCTGTCCGAATATCAAGTTGTCCACAGCTATCTCGGTGGCTCAATTAGCGCTAAAGCATCGTCAGAACAAGTCACAGAGACAGCGTATCATCGTCTTTGTGGGCTCGCCAGTCAATGAAGATGAAGACGCATTAGTTAAAGTTGCAAAGCGATTAAAGAAAATCAATGTCTCGGTTGACTTTGTCAACTTCGGTCAGGTCGAAGATAATGAAGGCAAATTGGAAAGCTTCATCAACGCCATCAACTCTAACGAAACCTCGCACCTCATTACGGTACCTCCGGGACCGAACCTACTTTCTGATTCTATACTCTCCTCAAATATGCTCTCAGAGGATGGCATAGCGGCAGGTGCAGGCGGCTCAGGAGCTGGAGGAAGCAATTTTGAAATGGGTGTAGATCCTAACTTAGATCCAGAGCTTGCGCTTGCCCTGAGAATGAGTTTGGAAGAGGAGAGGGCACGCCAAGAACGCGAGCGGCCAGCCGAAGCCCCGACATTGGAGACAGTCATGGAGCTCGATGTCGGAGAGTCTACAGCGGCTGCAAACGCTGTTGGTGATTCGATGGAAACGGATGAGACAGAAGGGGTTAAAGCCGAGGAACCCAATAACGAGATGCAGCAGGACCATCAAGACCTGAGTGGGAATGAAAACACAAAGGAAAAGGGAGATGACCCCATGGATACATAAACCAGTAAATAACACAATAAAGACCAGCAGCTACAAGTAGTCCTGCAGGCTGCAGCTATTCTACAGTATTGTCGCTCGATTCACGTGACGTTAAATCTGGAGAAACTTAGCTCATCCAACAGCCACCGGGCAGTGGATTTACATGTCCGCATCAAAAAGAGTCAAACTCGATGATGCAGGAGATGTGGTCTCTATTCAAGTGACCTCTCCAAAAGCACTGTCTTGGAGTGAGAAGGGTTCACCTGCAGCGTTCTCTGAAGCAAGCGAGATAGATATGAACAGTCGTAAGCGAAAGAAGCTGAGAAAGAAACAAGAAAAAGAAAATGGGACGCCCAATTCTTCAGCGCCTGACTTTGTGAGTCAAAGTGGGACCGAGCAGTCATCAGGAGTTCCTACACCACAAGCTCACATTGACGATACCTATCCTGCATTCAAGGTCACTTCGCGCAAGATTGTGCGGCAGATCGGAATCCCAGAACTTCGTGAACTCGTACTTTACATTTTAGCAGACGAAGTTGCGCCACAATGGCTGCTCATACGCAACAAGTACAATATAAAGAAAGTGGTTGTGCTGCTTGTACCAGGACTTGAGCCATCTCTTTTCGACATGAAGGTCACCAGCCGTAATCAATGTACGCAACCTGTTTCCCTTACCTCAAAAAATATCCCACCACCTCTCTCGGTCCTACCTTCAATATTCTCTCACGTCTTCCCAGCAAAAGCGCCAGGCGAGCGTGATAAGCTCTATTCTTCTATCAGCTCTTTCTTGAACGTACCCATCACAAGCAAAGAAAAGCATCTGCGTCACGTTGCAAGATTTGCGGCTATGAAAAGCCGTCAACCTGACTCGCCTATGGAATTTTTGCTTGACGCCGAGCAACTACGAGAATCTGAATATCCCCTTCACTCATCTCTAGGAGGTGGTGAAATCCCAGAAGGATGGTTCGAGATCTCGAGAGATCTACATTCAAAACCAGACGAAGGTCGCACAAATGTGGTTGCTCTGGATTGTGAGATGTGTCGGACCGAGGATGGATCCGAATTGACCAGAGTGAGCATAATAAATTGGGAAGGGAGGGTTATTTTTGACGAGTTGGTTAAGCCTGATAATACAATCCTCGACTACCTCACGCAGTACTCTGGAATCACCGCAGCGCGCCTTGCTAATGTCACAACAACACTCAAGGACATTCAGACTAAGATGCAAAGTCTATTGGACTCGAACACCACACTACTCGGGCACTCCTTAGAATCAGACTTCACTGCTCTCAAACTACGTCACCCTCTAGTCATCGATACCTCCATAATATACGACCACTCGCGTGGAAAACCTTGGCGTCCCAGTCTGAAATGGCTTACACATAAATTTCTCAAACGAGAAATACAGCTCTCTGCAAGCGGTCACGACTCAATTGAAGATGCGAAAGCCTGTATGGACCTTTTGAAGGAAAAAGTAAAGCACGGCCCCTTGTTTGGAGCCGTTGAAAATCAAACTGAGCATATGTATGAGCGCATTGAACGTGCGAATCCATCTCGTAAATCAGCGCATGTTGATTATGCCAACCTAGGCCATGGAAAGTCCGCTTCTTTGCAAAGCGTTTGTCAAGACGACGACGAGATCATAGAGGGCATAAAAAATGCTTTACAGACTTGTGATTTTGTCTGGTCGCGCTTGCGTTGTGTCGAGAAAGGACTCGGATGGTCCACACGAATAGATGTGAACGACACGCTACCTGAACCACCCTCTGATGTCGGTCAACTGTTGGCACAGCTTAACCACCGTATTCAAACACTCTGGACAAGTCTACCTGCCGCTACGGCGCTAATCATATACTCTGGCTCAGGCGACCCAAGAGAGATGTCACGGTTACAAGCCAAGAGGCAGCTATTCAAGAAGGAATACGAAACGAAGAATTGGCAATTCATTGAAGACAAATTTACAGATAGCGATAAGCAAGCGCTTGAGCAGGCTGTGGAGAAAGCGAGGTCAGGCGTCGCGTTTCTTGCTGTCAAATAATGCTATATATTCAAGTGGCATGCTCCTTTAAGTACCTACAAAAGCACATCCCAAAACCCCAATCTCCAATCATGCATTTGAACCCTTTCACTCTAGTAATCTCTTTAGATTCTGCAGACTTGTTTCTTCGTGACCGGCGCCATTTTCCGGAACCCACGCACAAAGTCGCTCCAATTCCGATTGCATCCGCATAGGGTTCACAGGTTTCTCAATCATCCCATCAAATAAGTGAGGATCATAGATATCTTTGAGATAATTGGTCACCGCAACGATCGGCGTTTCACAATTTATATTCTTCATGGAGCGAATCAATCGAGCCGCATCTTCGCCGTTAACTAAATGTTAGCTTTGTCGATGTCAACGCTTACGCTTAGGTAATTTGAACTCGGTGAGGATGATGTCGAATTTTACATCGCCTGTTGCACAGCGAGCTGCCTCAGCACCATCAGACACAACCACTGTACGGCATCGAAGTCTTTCTAGGATATTTTCAATAATCACGCGCGATACTGGATTGTCTTCGCACACTAAATATTAGAAAGGCTCTCAGCAGACATACATAGTACGTCCAGCCGTCGAAAACGGGGTCCAGTAGTAAAGCTTCTTGACGACATTCGACGTGAATCCTGGCGTCGGCGTTGAACTCGAGCCAAAACAGATACCCGTCCATCTTCATTTTCTGATGAAGACGGCGAGATGTCAAAGACTTGACTCTGTGCCTTATTTCGGCGGAGGACTTCAATGACTGAGCACCGATCATCGCTGCCTGCAGTGTTGGCTCGTGACCGCGAGACTTTATTTTTTGGCGCCGTGCTTGGTGGGTTTGCTTCCACTCCAGGGCCAATCAAGGCAACCAGCTCTGTTCTCATGGGAGAAAAGTTGCTCGAGCTTGAAAGCCGCAGATGGCCCCCTTGGCTACCGCTTGAAAGACTTTGTGTCCTTCCAAGTTCGTGAGGGACTTCAAAAGGAAAAGACGATTGACAAGAAGTACCGCTTTGAGACTTTTGGAGCTTTGGGAAGGATGTGTGACCCACAGAGCCCGTGCTTGAAGCAGAGAATGGGGCACTGACTGTCGCCGGAGAAGATGGTTGCGAAGAGCGTGCAGGGGATATTGAAGTTTGTGCAGACGAGCTAGAACTAGCTGGCGAGCCAGGTCGTCGAAACCCAATTCCGGATAAAGAAGTATGTCTGGGTCGGGACACAGTTGAATGTTCGGATCGCAGCCTTTGGATGACCTCTTTGTTCGCTTTTTCAAGCACTGGCAAATTCTTGAAGGTAAACGATCCGAATGTATCCAATCCAGAGGGCTCGCTTAGCCGTCTCGTCCGTTTCTCCCGCACGTGTGGTCGAATATGGAGAGGAATTGCATTCGACCTCTTGGGAAAGGACGCGTCCTTCTTCAGATTTTCTGAAGGAACTTCAGTACCACCTGGTAACATGCTTGCGTATAGTGATGAACCATTTTCCTCTACTTGCTCCTCCGTAAATGTTTGTAAGGTTGCACCACGATCGTCGAAGTAATCCGTGCTCTCGGCGTGAGTCAGCTGAGGTACAAAAGATGCTTCCTCGTTCAGAAGAGCATCCCACTTTACTGCTCTGAAGTAAGGGTGTGATTTGACCTCTTTTGCTCCATTGGCACCAAGCCGGGTACTAGGATCTAAACATATTAACCGTCCAATGAGGTCTTTGGCATCTTCTGAAACTTCCTGTGATATTAGGTCATCTTCTTTGGGCCAGTCAATTCGTCGGTTGAGAATATTTTGAAAAACTCTCTCAGGAGTATCAGCATGAAACGGCGGATAGCCTAATAAGAACTCAAATAGTATGCAACCAATTGACCACCAATCGCTCATTTCATCTTGCCCACCGCCATTAATGGTCTCTGGAGCGAGATAATCGGGCGTGCCAACAAACTTCCTCGATTCATCATTTGGGTCAAATAGAGCCAGAGCAGGAGGAGGCATGTGCTGTTGACTCGAAGTGACTTGTGACAGACTGGCCAGAGGGTGAGCAGCGGCGGCGCTTACATCACTGGAGTTGGAACTGTCACTTCGTGCATCATCGTCAATACGCTTGATTAAATTTGCATCATTTAATGAAAAGCTTCCCAGAGCTGAATATATCGATTCACTGCCTGAATCGCTGCGAGTACCACTAGTCCGTCTGGATATTCCGTCATTGTCATTTCTGGATTGGAAATAAGACAAATTTGGATGTTGTTGAATATCGGGTATGAGATATGGAGTTTGAACAGGACTAGCCATAAAATCAAATGACGCAGACCTAGAAGAAGCAAACGATGGTGGCCTGGCAAAAGGTCCTTGGTGGAGAAGGTCAGGTGTATCAGATGCGTTCGAGCCTCGTACTCGATTCTGGCGGCCAATCAGTCCCATGCGACTCAGACCAAAATCAGTAAGTTTCAAATGGCCGTGAGAATCTATAAGCAGATTATCCGGCTTTAGGTCTCGATGGATGATCCCTCTTTCATGTAGATGTTGAACACCAAGAACTACTTCTGCCAAGTATCTCTTTGCCCACACCTCATCCAATCTTCCCAATGCCTTCAACAATGCGGCGCAATCTCCTCCATTCAAATACTCCATAACAAGATACAAATAATCTTTACTTTGGAATGTGAAGAAGAGATTGGCGACAAAGGGACTTTCACCTTGTGCCATCAATATAGCACGTTCAGCTTTGATGTTCGTTATTTGGTTTTTTGAGACCATGTCTGCCTTTTTTAAGACTTTGATTGCGTAATAGTCACCAGTCGACTTCTTTTTACTCAAATAGACACTCCCGAAAGCACCTTTAGAGATGGGTTTGATAATTTCGAAATCTTTAATCGATGGTGGGTTTGGCTTCTGATTAATCATTGTTAACTTTGACGTTCGCGGCGATTGTGATAGCTTCGATATGTCCGAAGTGACGGAAGACTGACGACGATGATGAGTGTGATCAAAAGGAAAAGTGGGAGCACTAGATGGAGCTTCTAGAGTTGCAGTAGACTGGCCAGAAAGGTTGAAAATACTAGGTACTCGCTGACGGGGAGCTTTCAAGGATGATGGCGAGTAGTTTCGTGTTGGACTCATAACTCGTCGAGGACTTCCTCCGTATAGCGAAGATTTTTTCCTCTCAGTAAAGAATCGAGGGACAGTTTCAGAATCACTCTGAGGACTCTCGATTTTATCGAGCTCATTTTGATGTATTGAGCTCGAGTCGCTCTGTACGTCGTCGTCCAGGACAGTCCCGCTGTATTTCCGGTCGTAAATTGCAGGCCGACCAGAGATCGACCGAGGAGTAGCCGCTTCTTGTGGACTTCCGGAAGGAGGAGACTCATCCAGTAGTCTTGGAGATAAAATGGGTGATCTTTGGTATTTTGGTCCGAGTGTTGCGGCCTGGAACGGACTTATCAGTTCGTCGACGCCAGCATGAAAGTCGAGATTCGGAATGCCTTGCGCTTTTCCTATGGTTTCTACAATAGTCTCTTCAACCGCAACATAGAGTTCTTGTCGAATACGTTCGCTATAGTGTATTATATTTCGGAGACGAAGAACTGAGTCAACCTTATGTCTGGCATAGGATTCAGTGTCGCTTAAAACGGCAGCTAATACTGGATTTTCAATGTTTGGAGACTGCCATTGAAGTACTTGCGAGATTCTTGCTTCGGATTGAGGAGATTGCGTGCGTAATTCTTCAGAGGGTTGTTCCAAATCAGTATCCTTAATTGCTGGGGTCGAGATATCTAGCGCTGTGGCACAAAGATCCAGAATCATTTCAAGCATTCGTACAGTCGGTCCATTGTGTAACGGACGCTTCTTGGAACGAGGAGAAATACTGATCTCTCGACCTCTGGACTGCATAAGAGTAGAAGCCGCAGATGGTGATGGAGATGGCGAAATAGTCTGGCCATGATATTCTGTGGTTGCAGATGCATCAAATCCAAAGACTTCCATCAATCTCATAAGCTCCCTTTGTTGATCCCGCAGATTATCTTGACAAAGCAGCACTTGAGACTCTGCCTTGTGTTCTGACAGGCAGAGTTCCGTATGCTTTTCAAACCACCACGGCTGTATTTGTCGTTCACAAATTCTACAGAGGATTGGCATCGGCGGCGGGTTATCTTGTGGATTTGCCATATTTTCTTTCGACAGTGTACTCAAGTAGCGCGTTAAGATCTGTACCCCAAAGCCCAACGAATCCACTATTATGGGTGGTAGATCTAGGATATGATGTTGCGGCGGTATCATTGGCCGTAGCACCCACATTGACTAAACGTCAGCTTATACTGTATACCACTTACGTGAGTCGCGATATCGTTTTTGCGGTCACGAACCAGAATGCCTTGACATTCTAGGTCAATGAAATGTGCAGAATCCTCTGCTTCCTCATCGAGCGGCTCGGATCTGGTAGGTAATGGCTCTGGCGAGGAAGCTGCCACGTTCGCTTTCATTTGCATTTTGAAGGATACTGTCTCCTGCTCTTGCATGTCTTGAAATGCAGTTGAGAGTGCATTGGTGTCGTCGACAAATATCTCGGAAGCTGCTTTACCAAGAACATCTTCAGGCCTTGTTCCATAGACATTTCTCCAGGACGGGCTCAGCCAACTTATGTTCCCGTGCAAGTCAATTTCCATAATCACGTTTGCATTCTGGCTTGCGGCGAATTGCAGTTCCAGTTTCTCCTCTCTGACTGTAGTCGTAGAGGTTCGTTCCATCTCAACAAGATTGGTCAAGAGAGCAGACGGTCGGAGCTGGCCACTTGTTGCATCGTCCCGGCTTTCCTCATCCTTATCGACCGACTCGGAATAATTGAACCTATGTTGTTGTGACAGCATAACCTCTTCTGGCCAGTTTTAGATGAGCTTGCAACTGCTCAGATAGCACATGGCATACCTGCTGCACGTTTGGTTGCTGGAGGCGAGACAAAGGACCTGAATACCACCGGTAAACCGGTAGCAACGGCAATCAACACGACAGCGTATTGCAGCGAGCCGGGACTATCGACAGCAGGAAGCCTTCTTGCCTACTTGGCCAATGGGGCGGGTGCACCTTCACAGATACAATGACCAGCAGCACTTAGGTGGTTAGGATGTGGGATTTGTGGGATGGGATGGGATGGGCTGGCTAGGTGGGGGAAATGTCACGCGCTCGCCCAAAAACGACCCAGCCGCGGATCCCTTTTCGCGCATTGGCCAATCACAGGAGAGGACGCGCAAGGTACGACAAATGATGGCGCTGTCAGACAATGACGAAGGATGCACGTTGAATATTACATCATCCATAATTCCTTGCTATCGCCTACATGCAATCTACGTTTCCATCTATAGATACTGCCGATCCCATCTCTGATGGTAGAATTCATGCTGGGCCGTGCGCCATCAAACCTAGTTCCCATGCTGGTCTACATCATACCAGGTGCAAAATGGAGACCTCAAGGACCACGTACCTAACGGCAGTAAGGCAATTCCTTGTATTTCAATTCGCAAGTCCAATCTCCAAGCCCGAAATCTAAGCAAAACTGTTCTTGGTCGAGCGCACGTAATCTTCTTGTAGTCTGTGATGTCAGAGCTCCTCCGGAAACCAACCATAAGCTCGCAAATTCACTTTGGCCCGAAGCAAATCCACATCTACACCCTCGTTCCGGAGCTTTTCAACCTGTCGAGCGCACCCTTCCATCGGCACTCTAGGTGCTATCTCTCCACTGAAGCTAACAACTCGCTGCCACGGCACATTATCACTGTGGTAAGGTGACCGCTGTTCCTCAGCGTCGTTTATCGTTGGCAATTCTTTCAATGCCTTTCCGACCCTCCGAGAATTTTGCGGGGATTGAATCAGTCGAGCAATGTGTCCATAAGACGTTACTTTTCCGTACGGGACCAATTGAACCGCCTCGTATACTGTCGCGTAAAAAGAAGCTCGTTCTTCGGCTCGATTCATGTTTGTGGGGAACCTGAGTAACGTGACATGCAACATGAGCGACAAGCTCGAACGGTCAAGCAAACCGTTCTACAGTCGCCGGTTGTCTTAAAGATCCTGGAAGCTTCGTGGAGCTCTCGAGCAGATCCCGATATCATAGTGATAAAACAGCGGAGCATTGAGATATTTCATGGAGCGAATGAACGGTGTCTAGATCTAATTTTATCAACACCTGTATTTGCAAATGTGAAAGATGCTGCAATCATAACTATATCACAAATAGAACCAGATGTCAAAGACGAGTTTAGTGATGGAGTTATCACCATAAAGCAAGACATCCTGGCTTTTGTATGTGATGACGGATACTTGTACTTTTCAGATTTCAATCGGGAAAGGCAGCTCTTAAGGTGTAGACAGAAAATAAAAGTTGGCCTCGAAGAAAGGACTGTTGACCATTTGTGTCATCGAATTGCTGTCGATTCAAGCAATCGTGCCATTACACTGGTTGCGAGGCAAGACTATATGCTCACCATGGGGTTGAAAGATCCTAGTGACGTAGGAGATGTAATAGAAGACGTGGGCCTCCGCTTAAGACTGCTGACGGAAGGAAAAACTTGTTCAAGTTGATGGGCTGATCATTCATTCCTCTTTCTTGCACTCTGACGACACGCAGTCAAGTAATCTCACCTTTCTTACAGTAGTACATCAGTGAGTTATCCGCAGTGCCTCAATCCTAATTAGTTTGGGTAAAATTCTTCTACAAGTCTTCAATTGGCAATTACATGATCCTATCGAAACTGTCAGAAAGCACGAATCTTCTCTTCCAATTAGCTCAGGTATGGCTGAAAAGGCTATTTGCTTACTTTAATACTTTGGAGTTCCAATACATTTAATTCCACTCCCTTCCCAGCTAAGTTTTCTTTTAGTGTTTGAGGAAGGCTTTGCTATGCTTAAAGCTGAAGATATTTACTCAGGCAATGTGAAGTTCCCCTATACAAGACTGCCCACCGATTGCATAATATCTTGTTACAGCACTCCAAATCTAGTGGATGAACGGATATCGTCCGTGTCTACAATGCTTATGGCTGACGATGCTGGTTGGCTGTATTTGCTCAGGATCGACGAGGCAGATGTACACTTGAGTACACGATCTCGTTTACCTTGCAGTCCTAGTCTAATCAAAGAGTTATCAAATATGGGCGACGGAGATATTTTGTTGTGCTTTGGAGATATGGGGGATGGTGGACTATTCCTGCTGAATGAGGATCGAGTTGAGAAAGCCCGAGACCTACCAAGTTGGGCTCCTATCGCTGATGCCACTACCGTTAACTTGAACATGTCCTCTCGTGAATGTATCACATTATGCAGCCAACGAGGTGAAAGTGGTTCTATTGTCGTTCCAAGGATAGGGATCAGATCTGACATCATTTCCGAAGTCGAAGGGTTTGCTGGGTAAGAAATTAATGATAACTAGCTGACAGAACAGTGCAGAACGAGTCTGGAGTTTCACTATTCCCGCGTTGGAAGAAAGGGGCCATTTTGTAACAGTCTCTTTTCCATGGGCCACTCAACTTGTTTTTCACGACAGCGAGACATATGATCTCATAGATTGCTCAAAGGATTCTCACGAATGGCAATCCTCAACGCTTGCGTTTAACAGCTGGGATGGGAGAGTAGTTCGTGTCACATCGAACTCCATTGAATTATACGACATCGACAGCGCCCTGACAGTGGAAACAAATCATTCATTCTCGTTCTCAGATGATGTGGATGTGGTTGTTGCGGACATTTCCGGTGGTTGCATAGTTGTTGGGTGGCGAGTGGGTTCTGAGATACAAATTCATGTTTACCTCGCGGTTCAGAAGCAATCCAATGTGGCTATTGAGGAGATCGGAAGACCTTTTCATATGAACTCCGAGCCTTCTTTAATGAAATTGTTGAATCTCACCAACGGTGCAGGAAGAATTTGCCTTATCGGGACGCATGATAAGAAAATATTCTTGCTTGATTTGAGGCATAGCGGCCTTGTCCTTATAGGCGAGATCGACAGTACGTGCTAAAAATGCTAAAGCCCTTGCTTACACAAAAGACCTGCTGGATGACAGACCAGGCGCTGTTCCTCACTCTGCAGAACTAGTGGTGGAGAGGCAAAATCAAAATCTATTGATTGGCCTCCGTAATGGTGATTTAATTACTGCCGTGATTTTTAGTGATGAAGGTAGGAAGGAGGTGAACAATTTTAATAATAGGTGATATATGGGTTGATGAAGTTCACTTTCTGAAAATCGGGAAATTGCCTGTCGAAATTGTAGCGGCCGGTGATTCTCCTTTTCTCTTTAGCGATGACATTTTGAGAGTCTCGTATCAAGAGGATGACAGCGTACCTTCTTTCTCACAAGTGCTCGGTGATCGTTTGCTTGAGCCACAAGCAAATACAGCGACTTTTATCGGAAAAGGTTTGGATTCACCAAATCGGTTACTCATACTTCGTCAAAACGCACTGGAATTTACCAACGTAGATTCCGAAAGATCTTCATGGACAACTGGAGTAAGTCTTGGTCTGACCCCACGAAGAATCGTACAAGATGGTGGAACAGGGAGTTTAGCGGTTGCGTTTCGCGCCAATAAAGCGAAGAACTGTCTTCGATTTTTGTCGCAGTCGTTGGAAGCTGCTTCTGCATCCAACACTCACCTCTTAAAACCCGATGAGGAGATCTTCTGCCTTTGCGGTACTTAATTGACGTCCTTTTCTAATCCCCAGAATGGAAACTCCAATTTGGCGGTAAATCTTACACATATATTTGTGTTGGCTGTGGTCTGCATGGTGAGGGTAGAATCAGGATATTACTTCTGAAAACTTCTCCAGAGGGCGATATGAACGTCAGAGCATTGACGTCCTTGCACTGTGAGGGCCCGGTGCTTTCGATAGCGCCTATTGGGCAATTGTAATTTCAGCAATTAGCAATACTGATTTCAGTGGAATTGCTTATGCCTCCGGCAACAAAGTATCTGTACGTGTTTTGGATCCGACGGAGAAGAAGTTTGAGTTCTTGCAGACATGTTCTAACCAAAGGATGAGTACTCAGGATGTGTCGTATTCATTATCCTGCCGGGCAGTTCATTTATCTGTTCAGGACAATCTCATATGTGCCTCTTGCATTAGCGACGCACTTGTAGTACTTCAGATGGATTTTGGGAAAAGCCGATTAAGCTTGCATAAAAGGTATGTCGACCGTTGTCTAGAGCTGACATCAAGTGATAATCAAAAAAGACTGGGGATGCATAATGTTTTTCTTAGCAACGGACTCATTGCTGCCAGTGATAAATCATGCAACGTGACATTCTATAGACAGGGTTTGAGTGTGTTATACCTGCCAGTACAGACTAACCTCAGACACTTACCTTCTGGAGCAGATTCTTGAAGTGAAAATACACTCCCCAGTCGTTCGGCTCATGCAACCTCTTCACTGGCCCCCGTGGTGGACGAAAGCGAACCATGCACAAGCCTCTCCGACTGACTCTACAATGAAAGGCGCCTTGATCGGGATCTGCTTGGATGGCACTTTGTTTGAGTTGACCTTCACCGACAGACTTACTTTCGAGATCTTACAGATCTGTGTCTCTTCGTTACGTAGAGATAGGGAAGATGAGATATTTGGAAATTACAGCGAAAGTGAAGGTGAGAACGGTGTGCTCAACGCAGATCTGTTACTCTATCTCCTTCGCGGTTTGAAAAAAACCAAACTTGGCTCAATCATCCAGCCCGAGTGTGAGAAACTGCGTCAGGTTTTGCACAACGAGGAAGCGCCATCATCTGATGCTCAAGTGCTTCAAATTGTTTGGAGAATCCTGCAAGAAGCAACAACTCCGTCTCCAATGTAGAGGTTACCATTTATACTACGGCTTAATCTGCACGTCCTATGGCTCCGCGCTAATTGATGCAAAGTCAGTATTGATTTGCTTTTGCAAATCCAGGATTATTGAGTCTCCTTGCAAAGTATTAGAAGCTTCTGATGGGCTTTATTTGCAGTCGACCTGCAGATACATGCACTGTGAGCGCAAAGCCCTACACTACATCACAATAAGTCAGTAAGCAAGAATCTCTCCTAGTTGCGAGCGAAAAGGATCCAAGAGCCGACCGAGTTCTTTCAAATCTGGCCTTTGCGGTTCGCCCGCTCGTCGTTGGAGGTTGCTTTTATCTCTAGCATGTCGACTTATTGCTTCCTCTAATGGGTCCCTCGATACGTCGTCCACATCATCCTCGCTCAAGGAGTTATACTCGTCAAGCGCCTGTAACTCTGCAACGTCGTCTTCATGAATGCCAAAGTCAGCGACATTAATCCCGGCGTCAGGCTGAGCCTGTTGCCAATGAGATGCCGTAGCCATTTTCTGACGCATCTTGACGTCTCGCCATCTAATGTTAGCTTGTAATAGTATGTATTGGACTTTTTGTGTTCTCGAGTGAAGGCCATGAGCTGATCGAGCTCTCCTCGCGCAGCATCTTTGTCGAGAGCAGGGACATCAAAAAAGACTTTCTCCATGTCAATTTTCCCGTTTGGTCCGTCTCGAAGAAAAGCAAGAATACCATCAATCCAGTTCATGATTTTATCGAAAAGTCCATCATCATGAATGTGGACTTCATGCACGAAATCATAAAATTTCTCCTCATGCCTCGAACAGAGGTCAATAAATGACTGCACTAATTGGTTCGGATCTTGGCCTAGCTCATCACTTTCTGCTTTCTCCACGACTTGAATTAAGTCGTCGGCAAAATTGGAGAAGTCAGACACTGAATTGTAGACATTTGCAGCTTTGTAAACACGCGCAAGTGGCTCGTAGAATGCGGTGAAAATTTCTTTAAAAAGCAACGGTGTGACACCTTCAAAAATCAGTTCAATCATTTGATTTTTATCGCGCTGCCGGCGGAGGAGCTTCATCATTTGCGTCAAGTTGGAATAAAACTTGGCATCGAGAAGAAGAGTATTGTCAGAGAGGCCATGTTCAACGGCTGCATTCCATGCAACGTAAGAGTTGAATACCTTGGTAATCTGGTTCGGATTGAGCGGTGGCTCAATGATCTCACTCCGTAAAACGGCAATGATCAACTCCACCTGATCTGCTTTCGCTTCATCCTGGATTTCAACTTGTAAATCTTCGTCCATGTAGAGATAAATGCGAAGTTTCTCACATAGAATATCGTCCCCGAGCCGCAATTTTAGTGCGTCAATCGTCTTTTGCAGATTCTTCACGTCATCGCCTAAAGTCATACTCAAGATTCTTTGCAATAGTGATCTTTTCCCAAATGGCTGAGCGAGAAAGAGATCCAAGACTCCTCGCATCATCGAGACCGGGTTCGAGAATCTGTGGTCAGCTCAGTTTTTCGGATCGCCTTCACCTCAATAAATTTCGCAACAAGGTATAAGGCATAAGACCATGGATCCGCTTTGCTTGCGAGAAGAGTTCACTCGAATTGTCCTCTGCAACAAATAGATGGTAGATAGTGGCTGCAACTTCTATCCGAGCCCACTCAGCAAATTTCTGATACTTCACAGGCAGCGCGGCAATGCTATTCGCTGTCCTTATTTCTCCAAACATAGTTGCCAGCCCGTCTGACATTTAGTCTTCAAGCTCACAACAACTTACTGGATTCCACAAGCTCTTTTCCAAAACTGTTCATGTAGGTGTTCAATTCTTTGGCCCGTTCCCGTGCAATCTCAAAAAAGCGCACTTGCTCTTGAACCCTCATTCGATCGAGAGACTTCCGATGTGCTACATCATCGAGTTCCTCAGTCGTAAGCTGGACAGGACTTTCCATTAAAAACCCCAACAGGCTTCTCGATTTTACAATCTGCTTATCCTGGACCAATCCACGCAAGAAGGCACGCAGAGTCAGCCGTTGGTTTTCACGACGTAATGATGGAGTAGTGTCACCTTGTTCCTTTTCATCGACTACTGAATCGCTTGACGACGCTGAAGAGATTGATGCCGCATCTTGGGAGATAGTGAGATATTGAAAAGCGCCCGACACATCCCGCTTATTTTTCATTGGCATTCTCGGCAATTGCTTACCAGGAAATTCCGTTTGAAAGTTTTTCAAGAGTTTGATAAATGCTCCATAGCGGCGTGCAACGGTCACATCTTGTTTGCCAGTTCTCTTGGTACAAATTACGAAGTGCGCGTGCGCGTGGCTTCGCACATGCCGCCTTTCCTTGACATATCGCACACACGAGACGTTGATGTCAAAACCATTAATCGCATTTCCCTCGGGAAGGTTCAATAGTAACGATTGATCATCTGCTTCCCGTGCCACATTTTCCACCAAGTTCTCCCTGCGTAATACTTCTTCCCGGCCCGAAGCTGTTTGGATCCCTGCATTCATCATACTCTCGATCAGTTTTTCAAGTTTAGCCGCCATCTTTTTCCTCTTCGTCTCCTCATTACGGTCTTGTGAAGACGACATTCGTTTGCTGGCAAAGCTCTCAAAGAATTTTTGTACTTTATTCTGCCAGAAATCTTCCTTATCTCGAGCTTCGTCAAGAAAGGGGAAACTTTGAATATGATGGACAAAGCTGTATCTTAATATCGGAAGCTGGGAGTCTTTTGGATTGAATTGACCGTCAGAGCTGAAGGGTTTGCCGAAATGCCGAAGTGCCATCGGGGTGGACAGCTGCTGCATCTCATGCTGGATTTGCAGCCGCAACAGCTCACGCTTAAGATAGTGCTCTTCCTGGCCTGTAAGATTGAAGCTCATCCTTTCCATGTCGGCTCCATCATTCCGTGTCATCATGTCATTCATGTGCCTTGTGCACTTCTTATGTCATAGTAATCTTACAGTAGTAATCGCCGAAGCACGTGTTTTAGGTCACGTAAGGAATTACGAGCTATTCGTAGACAGACACAAAACAACCTAGAAAAACGAGAGCAAATGCTACAGAAAGGAGCGGTGGTGGTTGGTGTGTGAGAGTATGCCAAGGCAGATAAAGAAAAGGTAATTGCGTTTATGCTCGTATGCGACCCCTTGCCCCGGATAAGAAATTGGTGAATGTAAAATTTGTGATGATGCTTGTTTATCCTTAGCGTAAAGAAAACCCGTGGCGAGAAGGAGCAGGGGAACCTTGCATTCGTGCAGTCGTAGAACACTTCAAGTCCATACCATGTCGTCAATTCCCATGGTTGACAGGTTCTTGCTGGCATTTTCATAATCATAGTCGCTGATCTCCCCATTCATATGGAGATACGAGAGCCGGCGAGCTGCTTGTTCGAAGAACAACACATCCGCAACCGGTGCGTCGACTACACTCAGAGATTCGAGGTTTGACCGTGACCGATAGCGGAAGATGAAGCGGGCGTACGGGTGCTGAAGAGTGTCGGTCTCAATCACAGAATGAAGACTCACTTTTCGTGTTTTCTTCGGAGGTGAAAGTCCAGCGACATGAGACATATGATCTCCTAGCTTGAGATCTTTCTCGCGTACCTTGCTGTTTGTCTCATGCCCAAGTCTGTCCAGGTCACCGTCGACGTGTCCCCGGTATGCACATCTTCGCACAATCAGTTCTATAGTACCAAGCGAAGAAAGCACGTCTTCTCTCTGCTCAAAGTCCATGTCCATATCGCCATCCTCCTCATCAATCTGTGTTAGGGGAGCGAAACAGAAAGGCCGTAGAACTCCTCCCCGTTCTAGACGCCCTTCCACGTGATGGATCCTGCCGTCTCGGTCATTGCTGCGGTCAAGCGTGTAGTCGTGATCCGTACCATCCACTGCTGTCTTGACAGTCACGTCCTCGTCGAGTTCAGGGTCAATGCAGTAGTCCACCAGGAATTGTGCTCCAACTACCGATTCGATGTAACAGCTGACCGTGTATTCATTCTCATAAGTGACCTTGAGGTCTTGTAGTTCACCCTGCTCCGAGGCCACGTGAACACAGATCCCACTGAGTTCGGGCATCAACGACGCTCAGGCTGCTGAACTCAATGGTAGAGCGGTAGTCGATCTGGATGATCTACGATATCCAGTGTCATGAAATAACAAAGAACGAGACTTCAATATGTAAAGGTAATCGCGCAGAAGACAGTCCAAGGATGGAATTGGGTAGGACTACATGTTTGTATATTTTTTCATCCTGTCGGACTGTCGTCTCTTCACATCCACAGCCAGACTCATTCGAGCCCTCAGGTCTCTGCACATCCGAGCAATGCATTAGCCATGGTTGACATCTTTGATATGACATCAGCTCCACCAGCCTCTCGCTCAGAACTATGACCTTTGCTTGGATACCTGATCTGTCGCGTCCGCAAGCAATTCCGTACGTCCAAAGAACCTTACTGTTGGATGATTTTTATGTTGTTCTTCGTCTGCCACTCTTCGAACTCCTTTTCCTTGTTCTTGTACTCTTTCAGTAAACTGTCCTTGATCTTCTTGATGCCGCTCTGATTCGTGCTCAGCGCCGGCAGGACGTCCTTGATAGTCCTTTCCACCAGTGCTCCTCCAATCATCCTGAAACACTTCCGGTCTTTATCCGGGACGCTTTCGAGTGTTTCCACGACTAGCCTTGATGGTTAGCCAGCTTGAAACCAACCTTACCTATGCTCGTCCAAATCGCCCTCAAGCTCTCCTATTTTCTGAGACAATTGCGACATTTGCCCTTTATAGTCATTGTATTGAGCTTGTAGGTCAGCATTGGCTCGTTGCCCTTGCGCGTCTGCCGATGGTGCGGCTTTACTTGTGGCTGTACTCATGAAGGGAATGAAGCAATGAAGTCAAGGAAGGAATAACGAGATACAATTTACAGATTTGATCCTTATGTACATACAGCCAGGGACCTGAAGCTACTTGATTGGCCCGACATTTCTGACTTCCAGGGGCCGTGGATCTATCCTCGTCCACTTGGGGACTTTGTGGGCGCCCTTCCGGTACCCCTTCGACGTCCTGCTAAATACCCAATACTTGTCGTGTGCTTTCATCTGCGGCTCTGGAATGATCTCCTGCTTTGCTCTTTCCAGCGCCTTCAGCGTCATGCCCTGCTCAGACAATGCAACGTCCAGCACCGAAATGACTCCATCGACGTGCTTCAGTCTCTTTCTCTGCCGAGCTTTCTGCAACGAAGACATCCGCCACGGCCTCTTCCACAGCAATCCCCCCAAACATGCATTTGTGGGCCGAAATGCACCAAACATAGCGGTGAGTGGTGTCGACGATAGATTTCGTTATCGAGCACAACTATGAATGCGAATGAAAGGAGCTGATATTATCGCGAATTCAGTCAAAAGCCTCAATGTCGATGTGGTATTTGGCATTGTAGGAATCCCAGTTATTGAAATCGCGGAGTCTTTGCAGTCACTTGGTGTAAGATTCATTGGATTCCGGAATGAGCAGGCGGCATCGTACGCTGCTTCGGCGTATGGTTTCCTGACCGGCCGACCTGGTATTTGTCTAGTTGTTGGAGGACCAGGTGTGCTACACGCTATGGCTGGTGTTGGGAACGCCAGTGCGAATGGATGGCCTCTACTTCTCTTGGCTGGGTCATCAGAGTCTCACCAGCGAAACAAAGGTGCATTTCAAGAACTAGACCAAATTTCCTTACTTGCTCCGCACACAAAGCTTGCAACAAGACCCTCGTCGTGCTATGACGTCTCACAATGTATTGAACGGGCCTATCGAGCTGCACACTACGGTCGACCGGGACCTACTTATGTTGATCTGCCGGCAGACTTGATTCAAGGAGACGCCAAAGATGCAGTCGAGTTTCTGCACCAACCCCACCTTCCTTCACGGAACCCTGCCCATCCATCTCGAATAGAGCAAGTAGCTCGGCTCCTTCGAAATGCTAAGGCTCCTCTCATCGTTATTGGCAAGGGCGCTGCATACGCGCAGGCGGAGGTAGCCATGCGAGAATTCATCGAGAGGACCAATATTCCCTTCTTACCCACCCCAATGGGTAAGGGAGTGATTGCAGATTCCCATCCCTCAAACACAGCGTCTGCAAGGTCCACAGCGCTGAAGCAAGCGGACGTAGTCATTGTCTTTGGAGCACGGCTGAATTGGATTCTGCATTATGGTGAGCCTCCACGGTGGGCTCGAAATCCGACAATCGTGCAAGTCGATATTGCCGCCGAGGAGTTGGGCCAGAATGGTGGCAGCAGCGAGTATGCGTTACAAGGCGATGCGGGCATGGTAGCAAAGCAACTCACGGCGTCACTAGGTGGCTGGACATACAACACTTCTTCGTCGTATATACAAGATCTAAAAGCCTCCAAAGAAAAAAATGCAAACGCGGCCGCTGCCAAAATGCAGAGCGACGCATTACCGATGTCCTATCAACGAGTATATGCAGAGATTTCTCGTGCAATCAAAGACATGGACGTTGTGTTTGTCAGTGAGGGGGCAAATACCATGGACGTCGCACGAAGCGCCTTCAATGTGGAATTGCCGCGACACCGTCTAGACGCCGGGACCCATGCGACTATGGGCGTCGGGATGGGATATGCAATCGCAGCAGCCATTGCTTACCCCGGCAAAAAGATCATTGCCATCGAAGGGGACTCCGCATTTGGGTTTTCCGCCATGGAGCTAGAAACTGCAGCGCGCAATAAACTTCCCATGGTCGTCTTCGTGATGAATAATAACGGCGTCTACCATGGCCTTGACGAAGCAGACTATCTGAATCGAACTGGCCCACTACCGTGTACTGCCCTCTCCTACGAAACGCGATACGACTTGATCGCGCAAGGGTGTGGTGCGAAAGGCTTTGTTGTACGCACGCCAGAGGAGCTCCAACGTGCCACGAGGGACGCGTTGCAGAATGATGGACCGTCGCTTGTAAATGTGTTGATGGATCCAGGATCAAAGACAAAACTCGAATTTGGGTGGCTTTCATCCACAAAGGCCAAGCTCTAATTGTATATATACCTACACGATCAATCAGTAATAATCGTCCCCGTCGACTACATCCCATTCCCATAATCCATCCCACCAGTCTGTCATTCCGTCTTTCATGGCGCCCATCTTCCACTTCATATATTCCATCCAACTCAAATACTCCAATTCGGCTTCCAAATCCTCCATTTCAGCACCGGCAGTAGTCTCTGCATCTGCATTCTCTCCTTCCTCCGTATTTTCAGGCGTGGCATAAGGGTCGCTCGTTTGAATTGAGTACTCACCAGGATCTACAGGCGTAGCGTCTGCGGTCGCCGACGGCGTAGAAGATGTAGTTGATGTTTGCGGGAGAAGAGTTCCATTCAGTGTTCCGTTGTTCGGAGCTGGCTTGATCTGCAAGAGCTTGCAGAGTACATCATACACCTCGATGTTGTAAAATGGTTCGAGCTTTTTCGCTGGAAACGCAGGACCATTTGCAACGAACAAAGCATGCATGCTTGGATCAAGGTTATCATAGCCATGTAAGCCTCTTGGCTCGTAATCCATTCCACTCGAATTATCATACTCATCATGAGTCACGATAGCCCAGCCCGCTTTTGGAACCAACCAAAGCGGAGCAATCCGATCGTTCCCTCCAAAGTGATAGCGTGATGGGAACGTATCATGCATATAGACATCCACTGGAAAGTCCTGCAGTCCCTGTCGGAGAGTAGATTCGAGCTTTCCAACCTCAACAGTAGACTTCGGCCGAAGCCCATATAGAGGCCACCCATCCACACGCTCAATTTCATCCATGTCAATGATATCGTCAAGAAAAACCAGCCTGTCTTTGGATGTAGCGGCCATTCCATGATCCGAAACAATCACTAAATTGACAACCCCGGATAAATTACGGGAAACAATGCCGGATACGATATCATTCAGCATCATATCTACCTGTCCCAATGAATCAATCATTTCAGGAGTATCCGGACCCCATTCATGGCCAGCAGTATCAATGTCTGGAACATACGCGGCAACAAATTGAGGCCGAGATGATATCTCAAGGTCCAACCAATCTAAAATTTGGTGGGTTTTGAGAGCAAGTGTTTCGGTTTGATTGAAAGCGTCGACATAAGTAGGTTCCAGATGCGGTACCTCACTGCCAGGCCACATGTGCACTGCTGAGACTAAACCTGCTAGCTCGGCGGTCTTCCAGATGGCTTCTCCACCCCACCACTTTGTTTGTAGCGAGTGGGCAGGGTCTTGGTAGAAAAAAGTATCATCCAAATCAGGATCGTAGAATGAATTGCCGACAATACCATGCCAGTTCGGGTAGAGACCAGTCACTATCGTGTAGTGGTTGGGGAACGTCACCGAAGGGAAAGAAGGCCACATATAATCTGGGTGCTGCCCATTGGTTGCCAATGCATCGAGCGTTGGCGTCACATTCTGATGAAGGTAATCAGGGCGGTACCCATCCAGCGAGATGAGTATGGTTGTGGGATGGTAATCATGAGTCCCGTTCGACAGTACGGTCTTCAGTAGTGTAGCCCCGGAACCAGTCTTCGAGCTCGCCTTTGCTGTAGCGAGGAGAAAATAGAGCATTGAAGCTAGAAAC
>JAABUO010001906.1_pt1 | contig 26193 bp, 22 predicted proteins | sample 5559291 | NCBI WGS metagenome assembly JAABUO01 (sample SAMN10711878, study PRJNA513372) | rock metagenome | isolation source: Antarctica rocks | place: Antarctica: Victoria Land, Finger Mt sud
CGACCACGCCAGCACGTCATGCCGCTGCGCCGGGCCGCCGAAGGTCCCCGCCATCGCCGCAGGTTCGTCCGCGGCCAGCACCGCCCGGGCCACGGTCGCCTTGGCGAAGAGGCCGCCCACGGTGCGGGCTTGCAGCCCGGACACCCGCTCCGCAGCCGCGTGCATGATCGCCACGGCAGGCTCGAACACGTCGTCGTCGGTGTCGCGCTCAAGGCGGGCGACTTCCTCCTCGGCACGGGTGAACGCGGCGCACGTAGCCAGCAGCTCGGCATCCTGGTGCGGCGGGAGCGGCACTGGCGCAGCGACGGCGGCAGGGTCTCGGCCGATCCACCGCGCGTCCGCCGTGTAGCCCTCCGGCAGCGGCCCATACTCCGCCTCGCACCGGGCCAGGATCGCGGCCCGCGCCGGCGCCACCATGTCGCGCAGCAGCGAGGCCAGCAGCGGCGTGCTGGCGTCGCGCTCCGCCTCCACGTCGTCATAGGCCTCGCGCCACCACGCCGCGTAGGCCAGCGCCTTGGCGTGCCACCCGGCCGGCGTCGTGGCGGGCGTCGCCTCAATCCAGGCGAGGGTCGACCAATCCGGCTCCCGATCCTGCGTGTCGGCCAGGTCGGCAGGCGTGGTGACGTAGCGCCACCAGTTCCGGAACTCGGCCTCTGCGAAGTCGTGGCAGACCCGGACCAATTCGGCGTCGGGCCCGGAGTCGGTCGAGGCTCTGGCGGCAGCAGCGCCGGCGGCGAGCAGCACCGCGGCCGACCCGCGCAGCATGGCCCGGCGAGAGGATGCGAGGGGCTGTGCCATGTCAGGCCACCCCAGCCAGGTCGCGCACGATCGCGCCGATAAGCTGGCTGTTCCAGCAGCCGTCATGCGTCCAGCACGGGTCCTTGTCCCACGCCAGCAGCGTTCGGGCACGGGCGGCCCGGCCCTCCGGGGTGGTGGCCCGCAGCTCGCAGATGCGGTGCAGCAGCGGGTCCTGCGCGTCCAGGAACGGCTGCTGGGCGGCGTCCCGGGCGTGCTCCAGGGCGATCTGCTCGGCGTTGGGCAGGTGGGTCATGCGGTCCGCCCAGATGGCGTCGACCTGACCCTGCAGCGCGTCGCACTCGGCGCAGAGGCGGATCAGCTCGGCGTCGGGGCTCGCAGCCACCGGGAGCGCCTCGCCGGGGTCTGGCAGCACCACGGCGCCGGCGAAGGCGGCACCGCACAGGGCAGCGAGGGTGGACGCGCCGAGCTGGCGGCGTGAGGCAGTAGGCACTGCCCGGCGGGTGCCGAGCGTGGTAGCTGTGGCGATAGCCATGATCCGAGAACCCTTCGGGTTGGGGTTAAACTGAGCGGGGTGTGTCCAGCACTCCGCTCAGTTGTCACTTCCGTAACGGCGGGAAACCTGCCATCTTACCGGCATGAACGCAAGCCTAAACGGCGGAAAATACGCCATACGCCCGAACCAGATCCGCGCTGCCCGGGCGCTGCTGGGCTGGTCACGCGAACAACTCTCACTGAGTTGCAACGTGCCAATCCGGACGCTTGATCGGTTGGAGAAGGGCGATGGCGAGCCTCAGCAGCGAACCTTGGTGGCTGTCTCTCAGGCCCTGGAAACCGCCGGCGTCGAGTTCATCGAGGAGAACGGAGGTGGGCCGGGGGTGCGGTTGCGGACTAGTAATCATGCTTGGTCGACTGATGTATGATGTAGCTGATGAGTAACCGGGACGATTTTCCAGCAAAAGTAAAACGAACTGTCGCCGCGCGTGCAGGCTGGCTTTGCTCCATCTGCCAAAGGCTAACAGTCGGCCCGAGTGAGGAAGCTCCCGATAGGGTGACGAAGATCGGGAAGGTCGCGCATATTGCGGCAGCGGCATCAGGACCAGGGGCACGACGTTACGATGCTTCGATGACACCACAAGAACGCGCTGGCATCGGCAACGCCGTTTGGTTCTGCCCGGACCACGCCGACCTGATCGACCGGGATGAGGTCACCTATCCGGTCACACGGCTCCTCGCCATCAAGCGCGACCATGAACAGGCGATCGCCCGCGCCGTGCGGACCGGGACACGCGCGGATCTGGCGACGGGCTTGCTCGCCATCGGTCCGGATGTAGTCTGCACGGGCGAGCTGGCGTCTGTATCCGCCGAGAACTGGACGCTGCGCTTAGCGCATTTCTTAATCGGCGACATGCACCAGGTCGCGACGTTCATCGACGGTTTTGCGAAGGCAAAACCCGAGGACCGATACGTTCTCAGCAACGAACTCGGAGACGGGCGCGTGCTGACTGCGGCGCCGACCTTAACGAAGGAAGCTGACGGCTACAGCCTTCTTTGTCCGATCGCATCTGGGTTTCCGCGTATCGACGCGCAGAAGCTTGGAAGCGATGTGGCCTTACATCCTGATACAAACGATCTTTATCTTGATGAGAGTGGCAGCTTCGCGTGCATCTCCGGCCTTGATTACCTACCGCAGAAAATACGCATGCTTCTATCCATGAACCAGGGAGAGGATGTCTTCTCTCCAAACTTCGGGATGCGTTTCTTTGAATATTTCGAGGCGTTCCGTGGCTCGCCCTGGCTCGATCTACTGCTCAAGCTTGATGTTGTACGACAGGCATCCATCCCATTTCGAGATAGAGTGATGGGCCGGCAATACACACCGCTGCAATGCGTGACGCGCGTTCGTAGCGTCGAGTTGCTGGCGGACAATCGCATGGATAACAAGCTCCCCATGCGCATCATCCTTGATGTGCAGGGCGTAGGGAAATGGATGCGGGAAATATCAATATTCATGCCCACGGCCGAGCAAATGGCAGAGCGAGCCAAGCTGCGGGAGGACATGCCGTGGCTGGCAACCACTCAGTGATGTCCTCGCAGATGTTGCGGCGGATATCGCGGTGCCAGCACCATCTGCCCTCCGCCAGGTTCGGCCAATCCGAGCACCGCAGCAGGTGCATGCCCTCGCCCTTGCCTTCCTGCAATCGTTCCCTGACCCTCCTGCAGCATCACCCGAGGTTGCCATGTCCCGCATCGTCGCGATCGCTGCCCTGCTCGCCTTCGCCTCTCCTGCCTTCGCGCAGTCGAGAGGAACAGCCGTTCCCAACCCGATGCAGAGCGGTGCGCCTGTCGCGACTGCCCCGACACGCATGGCGGCTCCAACCTCGAGGACCCCGGCCAGCTCTGCGAACCAGTTTACGAGTGAGCCCCTGGCCCAAGCGCACTGTGCAGGGGACAGCGTCGTGTGGGTGAACCTCCGATCGAAGGCTTACCATCTCAAGGGCACGCAGTATTACGGGCACACGAAGTCCGGCGCCTACATGTGCCAGAAGGATGCGACGGCCGGCGGCATGCACGCGACGCAAGGCGAGAAGCAGAACGGGTCGGCCGCTGGTCACTGAGCCTGTGCCCTATGGCGTCACCCTCATGCCGAGCGAGACCTGGCGCCAGCTCATCGCGCGGTTGGCCGAGCCACACGACAGGGTGCAGCAGTGCCTGGCAGCCTACCAGGAGCTGCTGGCCGAGTTCACCGACCCGAACGATGGTACCAAGGCCGATGCGGCATGGGATGCCCTGTTGCTGGGCGGGTGTCTGGCCGGAGTGGGGGAAGCCTGATCTGGCTTGCCGACGCGGCCCAGCCAGGTGCTACGCTCCCGCCATGACGGACCCTGACAACGTCGTGCAGTTCCCCTTCATGGAGCGTGCCACCCCGCCGGCGCCGGTCACCGGGGACGCTGCGAACGACGGCGACGACCAGCCAGCCGCAGCCGTCGAGCACAATGGGGCGCTGTATCCGGCCGAGCTGCTGCTGAAGCAGCTGCCGCCCCACAGCATGCAGGAAATCGGCGCCACGGGGCCGCGGAACCTCCAGGCATTCTGGGACGAGGTGGTGCGGCGCTGGCCGGCCATGGCGGATGAGATCGTGGCGAGGGTGGGCGATCAGGTTGGTTGAACGGCCATCTAGGCACGCCTCACAGGCCGAGCCCACCTGCTACCGGGTGGTGGACCTCGCCCAGCGCTGGTCCTGCTCACCCAGCAAGATCCGCACCCTGCCCCGCAATTCAGACAATAAATCAAGCACGGACAAGTGCGAGAAGCGGTTCAAAGGCATATAAAGCCGGACGCCTACCAGCAGCCGGAGCTACAGTTTTAAGCAGGCCCGCTTCAATCAAATTCCTTGTAAATTTGTGGGCTGTCGGTGCTGGTATTCCTGACTTGCTAGTGAATATATTATTCCTAAACACAGGGCGTGTGAACAAAAAATCAAGCGCCGTAATGGTCCATCTAGAAGAAAGTACGTCTCTAAACCTTTCCTTCATGCTCTCATACAAATCTCTAATTTCCTCAGCCTTACTTAAGTTTTTATTTGATTGCGATTCTAATGCGTGTAGGAAGAATAGAGCCCATTCAGTCCAAGCATCTTCAGATGAAACAGCCCGCATTCGATCTATATATTCATCTTTGTTGCGCTCGAAAAACTCGCTTACGTAGAAATTTGGTTCTGAGATTACACCAGATTTCCAAAGCATTAATGGTATCATCATGCGTCCTATTCTGCCGTTTCCGTCTTTAAAAGGGTGCAAAGCTTCAAACTCTAAGTGAGCCAGGGCAGTGCGCAGCAATGTCTCCCAATCATCATTATTTATAAAGGCAAAGAACTTGTCTAAGCCTTCTTGCAAAGCTTCCGGGCTGATTGGGATAAACAAAACTTTCTTCTTTGCTCGATCGGCAAGGTAATTTTGGTCATTTTTAAATTCGCCTGGGGATAAGCTTGCGCCACGGCCAAATCCAAGCAGAATCTCGTGCGAAGAACGTACAAGAAAGCTGGAAAGAGGAGCCCCTGTTAACATAGAGCTCTGAGCAATTCTCATTGCTCTGCTATATAAATATACCTCAACAGCTTCATTTCGTGCATTCTTTTGTGCGATCTCTCCTTCGTCTTCTTGCTCTGCCTCAAGCCGAAGCACTTCGTCTAGGGTGCTGACCGTGCCTTCCATTCTTGAGGACACCACCGCTTCCTGACTACGTAATGGAGCAAGCAAGATATCGCTACTATGCATGCTTTTAAGCATTTGATCATAGCGAGCGAGCGCTGACGCAGCATTTGAGAGCGGCTTAAACAAGCGGCTATAATCAATCGTTTCAGGTGGAAACTTACCATAATGATACGGTACCGCCCCTGTTAGATCGTAGCCCGGCAGGGATCCAGGGTGAACTGCCATTGCGCATCCTATGAGGGGTTATACAGAGGTCAAACATCGTCGCTTCCTCAGTACGATACGCAAAAGGCTTTGTCTATCTTTTTTACGTAATTCTGATAGACAAAAGCTTTTGAGTGCGTGTTGTGAGAGCCAACGCTCTTTGCCTATCGCAAAGCCGGAAATTTGATAATCGTCCGGAAAAAATCTGCTCGGACGCTGTGCTATCAGGCCCGCCTACACCTGCGGATGGTGGCGGCTGGATCGTCCTGCAGGATCAGATTACGCCTTCACCCACGGTCTCTGCGATCCGCTCCGCCACCTGGTCCGCCGCCGTCACTAGCGCGCTATCCGCCACGTGCGCATACCGCGCCGTCACCCCCGGCACCCGGTGCCCCAGCATCCCCGCGATCGTCAGCTCGCTGAACCCCATTCCTGCCGCTGTCGCCGCGAAGCTGTGCCGGAGCACGTGCACGGTGACGTCCTGCAGCTCGGCGAGGGCGCAGATCCGCGCCAGCACGATCGGCAGCCCGACGAAGTGCCCGTCGCCGCGCGCAGCCGGGAACGCGAAGGTGCAGCCCACTGGCCGCGCCACCTGGTCGAGCACCGCCAGCGCGGCCGCCCCGATCGGCCGGATCTCGATGCGGCTCCCAGCCTCCCGGGCCCGGATGCCCTTGCTGTCCCGGAATCGGATGCAGCCGGCCGCCGCGTCGACCCAGGCCAGGGGCAGGGCGAGCGCCTCCATGCGCCGGCAGCCGCTCAGCAGCAGGAAGTGGACCGCCGCCACGCCGATCGGGTTCACGCCGGCAGCCTCGGCCTGGCGCATGGCCATCCCCAGCCTGCCGATCTCCGGCAGTGTCAGGAACCGGGTCTGGCGTCCCTCCGGCAGTCGCTCCACCCCGCGGGCCGGGTTCTCGCGGATCAGCTTCCGGCGCTTAGCGAACTCCAGGATGGTGCCGAGCATGCCCACCGTCCGGACCGCCGCCCCTTTGCCGCCTGTCGTCACTCCGCCTCTGCCCTCGCCTCGTGGCTGTGCCGACTTCCCGGCCGCGATGTCGGCCTGCAGCTTGGCGATGTCCTCCGCCTCGAGGCCGACCACGCTGCGCCGGCCGAGCAGCGGCTTGACGTGCCGCTCGACACGGCTGCGGTCCATGGCCAGCGTCGACGCCTTCACCCGCGGCGCCGCGTCCTCAAGGTAGAGGTCGCACAGCTCGGCCAGCGTTATAGCCTTTCGGAGCGCCTGGCGTTCGGCCGAGGGGTCCGAACCCTTGGCTACCTCGCCGAGCCGCTGCCGGGCCAGGGCTCGCGCCTCGTCGGGCGTGAGGGTGCCGACGCGCCCCAGCGCCAGTTTGCGCTGCCGGCCGTCCGGCACCCGGTATTTCAGGACGTAGGTCCCCACGCCGCTGCGGAGGAGGCGGACGCCGAAGCCTTTTAGCTCGCTGTCCCACGCGTAGGACTCCGGCAGATCAGGAGGCGGCTCCATGGCATCGATCACGCGCTTGGTCAGCTTGGGCATGTGGCTCCGGCCAGCCGCGCGATCTGGTTCCACGGCGGGACAGACATAGCCCGTGGAACCACCGTGGAACCAGATCGACGCAACTCGGAACACATCCGCGCAATCCGTCGCAAAGCTCCATGTCGCCTCGACCGTGCGAAATCAACAGGTTAGCAACTCTGCGCAAAGCTGTGCAATCCGCCGCAACCCCTCACCCCCTTGTTGCCAAGGTTGGGGTCGAGGGTTCGAATCCCTTCGCCCGCTCCAATGTTCATCAGCGGCGGCGGTTCACAGGCAATGCCCGGTCAGGGCCCGCTGGTCCGGGTCGGTCGTGGAACCAGAGTGCGACCGTGGCACCAGGGAAGACACACCAGGACGCCATTCGGCCAAGCCGTTCGTAGTCTCGAAGGCATGGGCCCTGGATCGCGCCGTGGCGATCAGAGCCCCGCTGCCGCGATGTCGGGCCCGAGCGCGGCCGTCACACAGGCGAGCCGCGCCGGGGGCACTCGCTCGTGAGCCGGCCGCGATCGCAGTCCCGAGACGTGGCGCCGATGGAAGTAGGTCTGCGTGTCGTAGTAGCTGAAGCCGATGTTCGTCACGCCGTCGCCGTCGGCGGTCAGCGTGTCCGCGTGCGCCTTGACCCGGGCGCGGCTGAATCTGCGGGCGATGCGCAGCGCTTCGGACGGGCGCACGCCGGGGCACAGGAAGCGGGCGATCCGCCAGGCGGCCCATGCCGGCCTGCGGTCCACCTGCTCGTAGGGCACGATCAGCGCCACATCGCGCAGACCGATGTAGAGCTGGATCCAGTCCCGGAGGTGCTGCACGGCCTCCGCGTCCGACCAGCCGAAGGTGTCGAGCCAAGAGGCGATGGAGTCCTCGATGCGGCGGACCGTGATGATGGTCCGAAACGCCCCATGCCGCGCCAGCGCCATCGTGGCGCGGTCGGTCGCGTGGGCCTTCAGCAGCAGGTGGTCCGCCCCGCCCGACCTCTCCAGCATCCCTGCCACGTCGTATGTGGCTTCCTGATGGACGCTGCCCCGTGCGAGCAGCAGCTCGCGCGCGACATTGAACGAGAACGTCGATCCGCTGCGCGGCATGCCGGCAACAAGCACGATCATGGCGTGCGTGCCGCGGTTGTCCGACTGGATACGTGGTGGAGCCCGGCTGGTGCCATCGTCTTTTCGGCTGTGCACATGCGAGGGCAGTACTACGCATGCCGCCGACGCGCTGCTTCGGACTTGCAACGGACTGTGTCCTGCGAGCAGCCGGCACGCCGCGAACACGCGTCAGGCTTCGTCCTTGTCCGCGCCTTCTGCCCAGAGGCTCGCCTTTGGGATTTCCTCCTCAAGTAAATCGGTCTGCATTGGCCTCAGGCCTTCGGCGGGTCCGGGCAGAGCCCAGCCTTGCTCTCTTGCCGCCTTCTGCCCGCTCTCCGCGTTGTGCCCCGGGGCGGCAGGCCTCGTCGCGCAGCAGCATGAGGAGCACGCCGTGTTCAACCCGTTCCGGCCGAAGCCGGGCCTGATCGTGCATTCGGAGCACCCCTACAACGCCGAGCCGCCGCTCGACCGGCTGCGCGCGGCGGCGGTGACCGCGCAGCGGGACTTCTACGTCCGCAGCCACGGCGCGATCCCGGCCCTGGACGCGGGCACGCACCGGCTGCGGGTGGACGGGCGGGTGGCGACGGCGCTCGATCTCTCGATGGCGGAGCTGCGCGAGCGGTTTCCCCGGCGCTGCGTGACCGCCACGATGCAGTGCGCCGGCAACCGGCGCGCCGACCTGCACGCCGTGCGGCCGGTCAGCGGCGACCCGTGGGCGCCCGGAGCGATCGGCACTGCGGAGTGGACCGGCGTGGCGCTCGCCGACGTGCTGCGCGCGGCGGGCGCGCACGGCGCGGCGGAGGGGGGCGCGGCGCTTCACGTCGCGTTCGCGGCGGCGGACGAGGTCGAGATGGAGGGCGAGGCGCCGTTCCGCTACGCGGTGTCGATCCCGATTGCCAGGGCGTTGTCCCCTGAGGTGCTGCTGGCGTTCGAGATGAACGGCGAGGCGCTGGCGCCCGAGCACGGCTTCCCGCTGCGGATCGTGGTGCCGGGCTTCGCCGGGGTGCGCAGCCCGAAATGGCTGTGCGCGATCACCGTGCAGGACGCGCCGTCCGACAGCGCGGTGCAGCAGCGCGACTACAGGCTGGTGCCGCCCGACGCCACCGCGGCGACGGTCGACTGGGCGCGGGGCGCGGCCATCGAGGAGATGCCGCTGACCTCGGCGATCTGCGAACCGGCGCGCCACGCCAGGTTCGCGCCCGGGCGTACGGTGGTGCGCGGCTATGCGGTGGCGAGCGGGCGGGACGTGGTGCGCGTCGACGTTTCGGGCGACGGCGGCCGGAGCTGGGGGCAGGCGGCGCTGCAGCACGACCCGGCGGCGCCCTGGAGCTGGACGCTCTGGGAGCACGCGCTGGAGCTTGAGGCGGGCGAGCACGAGCTGGTGGTGCGGGCCTGGGACTCCGCCGGGCAGACGCAGCCGGCGCGGGCCGACGAGGTGTGGAACTTCAAGGGCTACCTCGGCGCCGCCTGGCACCGGGTCGCAGTGTCGGCCGGCTGAGGCCTGGCGGAAGCAGGCAGGCGAGGCCGGAGGCTCTGCCTCTGGACTCCGCTCAAGGCCGAGCCTTGAGCATCCAGTCCTCAAGTCAAGGGATCAAAGGGCCTCAGGCCCTTTGCGGGTCCGGGCAGAGCCCGGCCTTGCTTGCCACGTCAGCCCGAAAACAGATCGACTGAGTCGATCTGTTTTCGCGGAATCCGGCGTTATCGGGATGGACGGGGGTGCGCTACCGTTGTCGGACAGCAACCAAGGCGTACTGACGTGTCACCGATGTCCTCTGCCTCCCGCGTCCTGCCGGGCCTCCTGCTCTGCGTCCTGGTCACCGCGGTCGCCGCGGTGCTGCAGCGCGTCGAGGTGGGGTTCGCGGGCCAGCCGTACCTGGAGGCGCTGGTGCTGGCGATCCTGCTGGGCGTCGCGATCCGCACCGCCTGGACGCCGGGGCCGCGCTGGCAGGCGGGGATCGGGTTCAGCGCCAAAACGCTGCTCGAGGTCGCGGTGGTGCTGCTCGGCGCGTCGGTGAGTGCGCGCACCGTGCTGGCGCTGGGGCCGGAGCTGCTGGCAGGAATCGTCGTGGTGGTCGCGGTGGCAATCGCGACGAGCTACGGGATCTGCCGCGCGCTGCGGCTGCCGCGGCGCATGGCGATCCTGGTGGCGTGCGGCAACTCGATCTGCGGCAACTCGGCAATCGCGGCGGTGGCGCCGGTGATCGGCGCGGACGGCGACGACATCGCGTCCTCGATCGCGTTCACCGCGGTGCTGGGCGTGATCGTGGTGCTGCTGCTGCCGCTGCTGGTGCCGGTCCTGGCGATGTCGCTGACGCAGTATGGCGTGCTGGCGGGGCTGACCGTGTATGCGGTGCCGCAGGTGCTGGCGGCGACGCTGCCGATCGGGGCGCTGAGCAACCAGGTGGGCACCGTGGTCAAGCTGGTGCGGGTGCTGATGCTGGGCCCCGTGGTGCTGGCGCTGTCGCTGCTGACGCGCAGGCTGCGCGACGAGACCGACGAGGCCGCGCCCGCGGTGACCGCCGGCGACCGGCCGAAGCGCGGGCGGCCGGCGCTGCACCAGCTGGTGCCGTGGTTCATCGTGGGGTTCCTGGCGGTGCTGGCGCTGCGCTCGGCCGGCGCGATCCCGACGGGGTGGCTGGTGCCGCTTGCGGCGGCGGCGAACCTGCTGACGACGGTGTCGATGGCGGCGCTCGGGCTGGGGGTGGACGTGCGCGTGGTGGCGCAGGCGGGGGTGCGGGTCACGGCGGCGGTCACGCTGTCGCTGGTGGTGCTGGGGATGGTCAGCCTCGGGCTGATCCGGGTGCTGGGGGTGGCGTAGGCGGGCGGCTTCCCTGCGGTTGCGGACGAGCGCCGAGCCCTGGGGGTTGCGCCCGGATCGGCGGACAGGCGACGCTCGCGGGCACAAGGTCCCTGGTTCCATCCTGCCGGCCAGGGCTTGCCGGGAGACGTCTCCGGGCCGACGGATGGAGGCCTCGGGCGCTGCCGGCCTGCACCGGCCAGGTCAGTACCACCGTCGCCGCTGCCAGAAGCCGGCGGCGTTGTCCGCGGTGCCGTAGCGTTCGCGGATGTAGCGTATGCCGCCCTGCGCCTCCTCCAGCGCGTTGCCGAACGATCCCGCGCGCCAGGACTCCGGCACCTGTTCGAGGCGCATCGCCTGGGTCAGCGCGTGCTGCACGCTGTCCGGGATCACCGCCGCGGTCTTCTCCGCCCGGGCGGGACGAGCGTGCGCGTGGTGGGGCGGGGCGTGTGCCGTGGCGCCGCGGGCCTGTGCGGCCGTGCCGTGGGCCACGTGGGCGTGGGAGGCGCCGTGCGGGGCGTGCGGGGCGTGCCCGGCCTGGCCGCGGGGGTGCGTGGCGTGGCGCCGGCCGGGCGCAAGCGCGTGCGTCTGCGCGGCCAGGGCGTCGTCGAAGCCGGGCCTCGTGGCGGTCTGCGCCTGCGCCCGGTCCGATGACGCAGGGTCCGTCGGCGGCATGATCCGCACCGAATTCGCCACACACGAGCCCCTTGCCTGCCAGGCCCAGGAGCTACGCCCGAGTCCTTGCGAAAGGGTGAATCCGACGCGGGCGCCCTGGTCAGGTGCGCCGGTACAGGCCGGTGCATCCGTAGATGCCGTGGAAGGTGAAGCTGCCGTCGGCGAAGGCGTCCCGCGCCGCCTGGAACACGCCGTACTCCGGGTCGTGGGCGTTGCGGTCGTCGTTGTAGTCGTGGAACAGGGCGAAGCCGCCCGGGTTGAGCAGGTGCTTCAGGTCCTCGCAGGCGGCGTGGACCAGCTCGTAGGTGTGCGAGTGGTCCACGAAGGCGGTGCCGAAGGTGCGGCCGTGGTGGCGCAGCGCGGCGCAGGACTCCCGGGCGTCGCCGATGATGAACTCGCGGAACGCGGCGTTGTCCGCGGTGTGGCGCTCGGCCTCGGCGACGTGGTCCGCCATCAGCTCCAGCGAGGTCAGGGTGCGGCCGCGCCCGGCGTTGCGCAGGGCGTCGGTCTGGATGCGGGTGGAGAGGCCGTGATAGCAGCCGATCTCCAGGACGTCGCCGTCGGAGAAGTAGGCCAGCTCGTACAGCTTGAGCGCGTCGGCGGGGCGCAGCCAGCCGGGGATGCCCAGGTCGATGATGTCGCCCTGCATCGCGGTCGCGCCGAGCCGGGCATGGGCGGCGTCGATGTGTTGCGCGCCGAACCGGTAGGTCGGGCGGTAGGGCGGGTAGGCCGTCGCGAGCCGGTCCAGCGCGAGGTGGCTGTCGACGTGGCGCACGGTGGCGGGCTGCCCGCGTGCGCGCCAGAGCAGCGTCGCGGCGAGCCTCCTGGAGCGGTTCCTGAGCCTCTGGCCGATAGGCGGCATCGTGGTTCTCCCGAACGCTTCCGCCGACGGGCGGACAGCAGGGCCGGGCTCTGCGCCGACCCACCAGGGGCCTGGTACCGACGGCCGTTGAGTGTGACCGGGTCAGGCAGGCAAGGTTGAGGTTCTGCCTCGAGTTCCGCCAAGGGCAAGCCTTTGGAATCCACTTGTCTCGGTAAGTGGTTTCCAAAGGCCTCGGCCTTTGGCGGGTCCGGGCAGAGCCCGGCCTTGCTTGCTGACAGGCCAACGCCTGGAGCCGAGACAGACCCTGGCGAAGTCCGACGCGGGGCCTCGACCCTGCCTGGCTACGCTCCGGCCCGCAGCCTGGCGACGATCTCCGCCGCGATGTCGTCGACGTCTCCGTGCACCTGCACCGTGAGCACGTGCTCGTCGGCGGTCGGCTCCTCCAGCGTGGCGAGCTGGCTTTCGAGCAGGTCGGCCGGCATGTAGTGGTGCTGGCGCTGGCTGAGGCGCTCGGCGACCACGGCGCGGTCGGCCCGCAGGTAGACCACGCGCACGCCCGCGCGCCCGCCGACGACCGCATCGCGGTAGGAGCGGCGCAGCGCGGAGCAGGTGATCACCCCGGGCTCGCCGGCGGCGAGGCGCGCATCGATCCAGGCGGCCACCGCGCGCAGCCAGGGCGCGCGGTCCTCGTCGGTGAGCGCGCGACCCGATGCCATCTTGTCGACGTTGGCCTTGGAGTGCAGCTCGTCGCCCTCCTGGAACGGCCAGCGCAGCCGGTCGTCGAGCGCGCGGGCGATCGTGGTCTTGCCGACGCCGGACACGCCCATCACCACCAACACCTGCGGCGGCGCCGCGGCACCGGGATCGCCGCCTGCCCCGGCAGGGCTTGTCGTTGCGGGACCCGTCGCGGCGGGGCCTGTCGTCGCGGTGTTGGTCATCGCCGCGCCCGACCGCGCCGCGCCGCGCTCATCGTGCCTCCAGGTGCTGCACGCCGTCGGCGGTGGCCACGAACGCCTCGGTCGCCAGGCCGATGAACAGGCCGGTCTCGATCACGCCCACCACCGCGTGCAGCGCGTGGTCCAATGCCAGGGGATCCTCGATCGGCCCGAAGGCGCAGTCCAGGATCAGGTTGCCGCCGTCGCTGACGAAGGCGCCGCCGCCCGACTCGCGCGGGGCCTCGCGCCGGCTGACGCGCGCGCCAAGCCGGGCGATGCGCGCGGCGGTGGCCTCCCAGCCCCAGGGCGTGACCTCCACCGGCACCGCGGCGCGCGTGCCGAGCCGGTCCACGAGCTTGGCCGCGTCGGCGACGATGACCTCGCGCGTGCTGGCGGCGGCCACGATCTTCTCGCGCAGCAGGGCGCCGCCGAGGCCCTTCACCAAGTCGAGCGAGTCGACGGCGATCTCGTCCGCCCCGTCGATCGTGAGGTCGAGCCGGGCGTGGGTCGAGAAGTCCACGAGCGGGATGCCGCCCTCGCGCGCCTGGGCGGCGGAGCGCTCGCTGGTCGGGATCGCCACGATGCGCAGGCCCTCCTCGCGGACGCGGCGCACCAGGGCGGCGATCGCGAAATACGCCGTGGATCCGGTGCCGAGGCCGACGGCCATGCCGGACTCCACCAGGGCGGCGGCGGCCTCGGCGGCGGCGCGTTTCTGATCGGCGACGGGGTCGGGCATCGAAGACTCCCTGAAGCGAGCAAGGCCGGGCTCTGCCCGGACCCACCAAAGGGCGAGCCCTTTGGAAACCATCGTCTAGGCCGACGGCACGATGCCGGCGATGTGCCGCCGGCCCGAGTCGAGATTTCCAAAGGCTCGGCCTTTGGCGAAGTCCAGAGGCAGAGCCTCTGGCCTTGCTTATGCCCCAGCCGCCGCCCGGTCGACCACCCACAGCGTGCGCCCCACCGCGCGCACCCGCGCCGACGGCAGCGCGTGGTCGCCCTGCCAGACCCGCTGCAGGATGGCGCGCTTCCCGGCGCCGGCGGCGAGGAACAGCACGGTTCCCGAGCTGGCGATCGCGGGGTAGGTCAGCGTGACGCGCGGCTGGGCGACGTGCGTGGTGACCGGCGTGACCCAGGCGAGGCTCTCGTCGAGCGCGGGCGTGCCGGGGAACAGCGACGCGGTGTGGCCGTCCTCGCCGAGGCCGAGCAGGGTGACGTCGAACAGCGGCCGCGAGGCGTCGAGGTTCTCGCGGCCGTAGAAGACGCGCAGGGTGCGGTCGTAGCGCGCGGCGCCGTCGGCGGGCGTGGTGTCGGTGGGCACGGCGTGGATGTTCTCGGGCGGGATCGGCAGGTGGTCGAGCATCGCCTCGCGGGTCATGCGGTAGTTGCTGTCGGCGTGGTCGTGCGGGACGAAGCGCTCGTCGCCCCAGAACAGGTGGACCCGCTCCCACGGCATGCGGTCGCGGAACTCGGGGGTGGCGAGCAGCTCGTAGAGCAGCTTCGGCGTCGAGCCGCCCGACAGCGACAGCGCGAAGCGGCCGGGGACGCGTGCCGCCTCGTCGACCAGCACCTCGGCGGCGTGGCGGGCCAGAGCGGCGGAGTCGGCCAGCACCGTGCGGTTGGCCAGCGGCGTGCCGTCATAGGTCTGCGTCATCGTGCGCCCTGCTCCTCGCCGGCCCGCTTCCCGCCGGCGTGCCTTTCGCCATTGGGGTCGATCGTCAGGATGAACTCCTCGACCGCGCGGGCAAAGCCCTCGTCCTCGTAGGAGGCGGTGACGCGGTCGGCCTCCGCCTGCACCTCGGCCGACGCGTTGCCCATCGCGATCGCCAGGCCGCTCGGGCGAAACATCAGCACGTCGTTGGGCTGGTCGCCCAGCGTGGCGATCTCGTCCTGCGGAATGCCGAGGTGGCGCGACAGCCAGGCGATCGCGCCGCCCTTGTTCGCCTCGGGATGGGTGACGTCGAGGTAGTACGGCTGCGAGCGCGCGGCCGAGGCGTGCTGGCCCAGGGCACGCTGCGCCTCGGCCTCGGCGCGCCTGACCAGCTCCAGGTCGTCGCTGATGCCCACCACCTTGACCACGTGGTCGAGCATCCCGCCCTCGAACGCGGGCACGACCCTGGCGTCGAACTTCACCGTGCCGGCCTCGCGCGCGACGTGCGGCGCGTCCTTGTCGCGGATCAGCCAGTCCTCGCCGCTGTACACCCAGGCGTCGAGGCCGAGCCTGTCCAGCAGCGCCAGGGTCTCCTCCGCCGCCGCGCGCGGCAGGGTGCGGCTTTCCAGCACCGTGGCGAGGTCGGGTTCCACCACCAGGCCGCCGTTGAAGCCGGAGATCGGCGTGCGCAGCGCCAGCGGCTCGACCAGCATCGCCATGCCCTTCGGCGGCCGGCCGCTGGTCACGGCGAAGTCGATGCCGCGCGCGTGCAGGGCGTGCACCGCGGCGATGGCGCGCGGGGTGAGCACCTTGTCCTTCGTCACCAGCGTGCCGTCCACGTCGGCCAGCACCAGCCGGATGCGCTTGGGCGCGGGATGGTCGCGTGTCATGTCTCGCTCTCCTTTGGTCGGCGCGGCAGCACGAACCGGTCCACCGCCCAGGCCCAGCCGTCCTCCTGGTTGGAGCGGCTGACGTCGTGCGCGCGGGCCTGCACCTCGGGCGGCGCGTTGCCCATCGCGATCGCGGTGCCCGCGACCTCGAACATCGCCACGTCGTTCGCCTGGTCGCCGATCGCCGCGACGTGGCGCAGCTCGATGCCGAGCAGGGCCGCGATCCGCGTCGCGGCGAAGCCCTTGTTGGCGTCGGGATGGGTGACGTCCAGGTAGTACGTCTGGCTGCGGTGCACGTTGGCGACGGCGCCGATCCGGGCGTGCAGCTCGCCCTCCAGCCGCGCGAGCAGGGCGTGGTCGGCGGTGGTGCCGGTGATCTTGCCGCAGCGGCCGAGCAGGCCGTCGAAGCTGTCCACCACGGTGGGCGGCTGGCACAGCGTGCGGGTCTCCAGCGCGACGTAGTGCGCGTCCGGGTTGCGCACCTGCCAGTGCTCGCCCACGAACAGCCACACGTCGACGCCGCTGCCTTCGAGGAACGCCACCGCCTCGCGCGCGGCCTGCTCCGGCACGAGCAGCGATCCAGCACCGTGCCGTCCGCCCCGGTGATGGTGCCGCCGTTGAACGCCCCGCGCGGCGTGTCCAGGCCGAGCGGCGCCGCGAACAGCTCCAGGCCCTGCGGCGGGCGGGCGCTGGTGAGCGCGAGGCGGACGCCGGCGGCCCGGAGGCGCGCGGCGGCATCGAGCGTGGCCTGGGTGAGCCGCTTGTCGTTGGTCACGAGCGTGCCGTCCACGTCGGAGATCAGCAGGCGGATGGAATCGAGGGTCAACACGACGCCAGGGAAGAAAGGCCGGGGCTCTGCCCCATCGCTTGGAAGCGGAGACCCGCCAAAGACTGGGTCCTTGGAAACCGTCCATGGGGTCCGGAGACCGATCGCCATGGACCCTGCTTATCGGATGCAGGTCCAGGGGCGCGGCCCCTGGCGGAGTCCAGAGGCAGAGCCTCTGGCCTTGCCTGCTTCCTCACAGCGGCTGCCAGTGCCGGCGGTCGCGGGCGAGCAGGGCGTCGGCCTCGCCCGGGCCGTTGCTGCCGGCGGCGTAGGGGTGGACGTGGATGTGGCCCGCGTCCCACGAGTCCAGCACCGGCTGCACCACCTCCCAGCCGGCCTCCACGTTGTCGGCGCGCTGGAACAGCGTCGCGTCGCCGATCAGCACGTCGTAGAGCAGCGTCTCGTAGCCGGTGGACGGGCCCTCGCTGAACCAGTCCGCGTAGTTGAAGTTCATCTTCACGCCGCCGAGGCGCACCGTCGGGCCCGGCACCTTGGCGCTGAACTGCAGGGTGGCGCCCTCGCTCGGCTGGATCTGCAGGGTCATGATGTTGGGGGTGAGCTTCTCGACCGGGGTGTCGCGGAACAGCGCGTAAGGCGCCTGCTTGAAGTGGATCGCGATCTCGGTGCGCCGCGTCGCGAGGCGTTTTCCGGTGCGGATGTAGAACGGCACGCCGGCCCAGCGCCAGGAGTCGATCGCGAGCTTGAGGGCCACGTAGGTCTCGGTCGAGGAGCGCGCGTCCACGTCGGCCTCATCCTGGTAGGCCGGCAGACCGTGGCCGGCGACGCTGCCGGCGCGGTACTGGCCGCGCACCACGCGGTTGAGCGCGTTCTCGCGGTTCATGGGGCGGATCGACTGGATCGCCTTGGCCTTCTCCGTGCGCACCGCGTCGGCGTCGAACGAGGTCGGCGCCTCCATCGCCACCATGGCGAGAAGCTGGAACATGTGGTTCGGCACCATGTCGCGCAGGGCGCCGGTGCTCTCGTAGAACGCGCCGCGGCGCTCCACGCCCACGGTCTCGGCGGCGGTGATCTGCACGTGGTCGATGTGGTCGCGGCGCCACAGCGGCTCGAACATGCCGTTGGAGAAGCGCAGCGCCATGATGTTCTGCACCGTCTCCTTGCCGAGGTAGTGGTCGATGCGGAAGATCTGCGTCTCCTCGACCGCGCGCAGCAGGCGCTCGTTCAGCGCGCGGGCGCTGCCGAAATCGTGGCCGAACGGCTTCTCCACCACCACGCGGCGGAACCGGCTGTCGCGCTGCTGCATCAGCGAGGCCTGCGCCAGCCGGTCCACGATCGGGCCGAAGAAGCGGTCGGCGACCGCGAGGTAGAACACGCAGTTGCCCTCGCCGATCACCGCGCCGAGCCGCTCGTACAGCGCGGGGTCGTCGAAGTCGCCCTGCACGTAGCTGACATGCGCGCGCAGCCAGTCCCAAGCGGCGCGGTCCATCGTGTCGCCGCCGGTGTCGCCGCGACGGTGGGCAACGAAATCCTCCATCGCCTCGTTCAGCCGCTCGCGGAACGACTCGTCGTCGCTCTCCACCCGGTCCACGCCGACCACGTGGAACTGCTCGCTCAGCAGCCCGCCGGCGCGCAGGTTGTAGATCGCAGGCATCAGCAGGCGGCGCGTCAGGTCGCCGCCGGCACCGAAGATCACCATCGTGCAGGGCGGCGCCGCCACCGGCGCGCCGCGCGCGAGCAGCTCCGGATCATCGGCCAGATACGTATCTGCGACCTGCATGGCCGTCAGGCGTCCGTTCCCGTGTGCATCCCTCAGCCGCCCTTCTTGACGGCGTCCTCGTGCTTGACCTCGGCCGGCTTGGTGTCGCCCGGCAGCTGCTCCACGTGGCCGCCGAACTGGAAACGCATCGCGGAAAGCAGCTTCTCGCCGAACGTGTTGCCGGAGCGCGAGCGGAACCGGGCGTACAGCGCACTCGACAGCGCCGGCACCGGCACCGCCTGCTCGATCGCCGCCTCGATGGTCCAGCGGCCCTCGCCGGAATCGTGCACCTCGCCGCTGAACTCGGACAGGGTCGAGTTCTCCGCGAGCGCGTTCGCGGTCAGGTCGAGCAGCCATGACGAGATCACGCTGCCCCTGCGCCACACCTCGGCCACATCGGCGGTGTCGATGGAGAACCGCTCCTGCTCCGCCAGCTCGGTCGAGGCCTTGCCGGCCAGGATGTCGAACCCCTCGGCGTAGGCCTGCATCATCCCGTACTCGATGCCGTTGTGCACCATCTTGACGAAGTGCCCGGAGCCGGCGGGGCCGCAGTACATGTAGCCCTTCTCGGGGCGCGGGTCGCGCTCCTGCCCACGGCCCTGCGTCTTCTCGATGTCGCCGACGCCGGGCGCCAGCGCCTCGAAGATCGGGTCGAGGCGCTGCACCTCGTCGGCAGGGCCGCCGATCATCATGCAGTAGCCGCGCGACAGGCCGAACACCCCGCCCGACGTGCCGACGTCGATGTAGTTGATCTGCTTCGCGCGAACCTCGCGGGCGCGGCGGATGTCGTCCTTGTAGTAGGAATTGCCGCCGTCGATGATCGTGTCGCCGGGCGAGAGCAGGCCGGCGAGCTGCGTCACCGTCGCCTCGGTGATCGGTCCGGCCGGCAGCATCACCCAGATCGCGCGCGGCGCCTTGAGCCGACGCACCATGTCCTCGAGGCCGGACGCACCCTGGCCGCCGCTGCCGGTCACGGTCTTGACCGCCTCGTCGTCGCGGTCGAAGGCCACGATGCTGTGCTTGGCGCGCAGCAGGCGGCGGCAGATGTTGCCGCCCATGCGGCCCAGCCCGATGACGCCGAGTTCCATCGCGTGTGTCCTTCGTGAAGAAAGCAAGGCCGGGCTCTGCCCGGACCCGCAAAGGGCCGGCGGCCCTTTGATCCCATCCCTTGAGTCAGCGTTTCCAAAGGGCTTGCCCTTTGGCGGGTCCAGGGCAGGGCCCTGGCCTTATCTTACTTCAGCGCCGCCGCCACCGCCTTGTGCAGCCGCGCGAGTCCGCCGGCCACGTCCGAGCCCAGGTGCACACGCAGCGCCCTGCGCCCGCGCTCGGCGAGCACGTCGAAGTCGCCGCGCGCCTGCGCCGCCTTGACCGTGCCGAAGCTGTACTTCTCGCCAGGCACGTCGAGGTCGGCGCGGTCGGCGGCGGTGATCTGGAGGAACACGCCGCTGTCCGGACCGCCCTTGTACGCCTGGCCGGTGGAGTGCAGGAAACGCGGCCCGAACTCGGCGACGGTGGCGACGTGCCTCGCGTCGCGGATCGCGAGGCGCATGGACCGCAGCGCGGCGCGGCTGGCGTCGTCGCGCTCCACGTAGGCCAGCAGCGCCGCGTAGTCGCCGGGGCCGATGCGGCCGAGCTGCTTGGCGATCACCGCGTCGAGGCTGTCGGCGCGCAAGGCATCGGCGTTCTTCGCGTCGGCGAACAGGGCGATGCCCTCGAACTCGGCAAACGGGGTCTCGGGTGGCAGGCTGCCGCTCTCGGCGTAGGCGTCGGTCAGCTTGCGGGTGGCGATCTTGCTGGCCTCGACGTCGGGCTGGTCGAACGGGTGGATGCCGAGCACAGCGCCCGCCACCGCGGTCGCGAACTCCCAGAGGAAGAACTGCTGCGCGATCTCGGCGTGGCCGTTCAGCCCGGCGCGGATCACCGGCTGGCCTGCCGCCTCCAGCGCCGCCATGGCCTTGTCCTGCGCCGGGTCGGGCGCGTCATTCAGGCGAAGATAGGCGAAGATGCGGTCGTCGCCGTAACGGTCGGCGGAAGCGGGCGTCTCGCCGTCGACCGGGACCAGGCCGAGGCCCTGCTTGCCGGTGGACTCCGCGATGAGCTGCTCCAGCCACGCGCCCATGTCGGCGATGCCGGGCGAGGCGACGATCGTCACCTTGTCGCGGCCGTGCTTCCCGGCCACGCCGAGCGCCACGCCGAGCTGCACGCCCGGGTTGTGCTTCGGCGGCGTGCCCGCGGCGCAGGCCTGCACCATCAGGTCGGCGCCGGCGAGGAACTGCGCGACGTCGATACCCACGGCGGCCGCCGGCACCAGGCCGAAGTTCGAGAGCACCGAGTAGCGCCCACCGATCTGCTTGTCGCCGTGGAAGATGTGGCGGAAGCCGTCCTTCCTGGCGACGTCCTCCATGTGCGAGCCGGGGTCGGTAACGGCGACGAAATGGCTGCCCGCCTTGTCCGCGCCGACCGCCTTCTGCATGGCGTCGAAGAAATACGCCTTGAGGATGTTGGGCTCCAGCGTGCCGCCGGACTTCGACGACACGATCACCAGCGTCTTGACGAGGTCGAGCCTGCTCGCGAAGGTCGCGACCTGCTGCGGATCGGTGCTGTCGAGCACGTGCATCTCGGGGTAGCCGCCACGGTGGCCGAAGGTCTCGGCCAGCACTTCCGGGCCGAGGCTCGACCCGCCCATGCCGAGCAGCAGGGCATGGGTGAAGCCCTCGGCCACGACCTCCTTGCCGAACGCGGTCAGCTCGTCGACGTGGGCGGCGCGCTCTGCCACCACGTCGAGCCAGGCGAGCCAGCTCGCCTCGTCGCCACCGGTCCACAGCGAGGCGTCGCGCGCCCAGAGCCGGCGCACCTTGCCGCCCGCGCGCCAGGACTCCATCTCGGCGTCCACCGCCGTCTGCAGCGTCTCGGGCAGGGTCAGCTTGAGGTCCGACACCGTGCCGCCGAGCAGCTTCGTGCGTTTCTCCGCCACCGCGCCGAGCAGGTTGTCGAACGCGTCGGCGAACAGCTTCACCCCGTCATCGACCAGCAGCGTGGTCACGTTCTCCAGGTCGAGGCCGAGGCGCTTGGCTTCGTCGATGATGTGGCGCGCACCGTCCACGTCCTCTTCCAGGGAGTCGCGCGGGGTGCCGTGGTCGCGGAACGCGTCCATCGTCGCCGGCGGGATGGTGTTGACCGTCTCCGCGCCGACCAGTTCCTCGACGTAGAGCACGTCGCTGTATGCCTTGTCCTTGGTGCCGGTGCTGGCCCAGAGCAGGCGCTGCGGGTTGGCGCCGGCCGCCGCCAGGGTCTTCCAGCGCTCGGTGGCGACCATCTCCTTGTAGTACACGTAGGCCAGCTTGGCATTGGCGATCGCGACCTTGCCGCGGATCAGCTTCAGCGCCGGCGTCTCCGCGTCGTTGGCCTTCAGGCGCTCGTCGATCTTCTTGTCGATCACGGCGTCGATGCGGCTGACGAAGAACGAGGCGACGCTGGAGATGCGGCTGATGTCCTCGCCCTTGCCGTGGCGCTCCTCCAGCCCCGCCATGTAGGCTTCGGCCACCACCTTGTAGGCGTCGATCGAGAACAGCAGCGTGACGTTGATGTTGATGCCGTCCGCGATCAGCGTGCGGATCGCCGGCACGCACTCCTTGGTGCCGGGCACCTTCACCATCAGGTTCGGGCGGTCCACCATCGCGTGCAGGCGGCGAGCCTCGGCGACACTCTCGTCGGCACGCAACGCGAGGTATGGCGAGACCTCCAGGCTGACGTAGCCGTCCAGGCCCTCGGTGCGCTCGAACACCGGCAGCAGGATCTTCGCCGTCGCCCGGATGTCGTCGACCGCCATCGCCTCGTACAGCGCCGAGGCGTCGTGGTCGCCCTTGGCCGCGAGCTGCTTGAACTGAACGTCATAGTCGTCGCCGCCGCCCATCGCCTTTTCAAAGATCGACGGGTTCGAGGTCACGCCGCCCAGGCCATCCTCCTCGACCAGCTTGGCGAGGCTGCCGTCGGCCAGGAACGAACGCCGGATGAAGTCGAGCCAGACCGACTGGCCGCGTTCGCCCAGCTGGCGCAGCGGGCTCTCGCGGCCGGTGCCGGTCTCTGGCTTTTCGTCCTGGGTGGCGGGACCGGCGGCGGTGGGGTTGGACTGCGACATCGGTGGTCTCCAGTAAGGGAAGGCCAGGGCGCCGCCCTGGACCCGCCGGGGTCAGCGACCCCGGACCTGCATCCGTTGGTGCCTCCCCGGGGAGGCCGGCTTCAGGCCGGGGTCTTGGCCTTGGCGCGGCTGGCCTCGGCCTGGGCGCGGGCAGCCTCGGCCACCTTGTCGGGGGTGAAGCCGAACTTGGTCAGCAGCGAGGACAGCGGAGCGGACGCGCCGTAGGTGTGCATGCCGATGATCTTGCCCGAAGCACCGGCGTAGCGGTCCCAGCCCATCGTCGAGGCCTGCTCGATCGTCACGCGGCCGGTCACGGCCGGCGGCAGCACCTCATCGCGATACTCCTGCGGCTGCTGCTCGAACAGCTCCCAGGACGGCATCGACACCACGCGCGACTTGAGGCCCTCGCCGGTCAGCGTCTCGTGCGCGCCCACCGCAACCGCCACCTCGCTGCCGGTTGCCATTAGGATCACCTCCGGCGCGCCGTCGCAGTCCGCCAGGATATAGGCGCCTCTCGCCACGCCCTTGGCCGAAGCGTATTTCGTCCTGTCGAAGGTCGGCAGCGCCTGGCGGCTGAGGATCAGGCACACCGGCTGCTCCTTGAGCGGCAGGATGGTGCGCCACGCCTCGGCTACCTCGTTGGCATCGCCAGGGCGCAGCGTGATCAGGCCCGGGGTGGCGCGAAGCTGGGCGAGCTGCTCGATCGGCTGGTGGGTGGGGCCGTCCTCGCCGACGCCGATGCTGTCATGGGTGAAGATGTAGACGACCGGCAGCTCCATGATCGCGGACAGGCGGATTGGCGGCTTCATGTAGTCGCTGAAGATCAGGAAGCCCGAAGCGTAGGAGCGCAGCGCGGTCAGGGCGAGGCCGTTGGTGATCGAGCCCATCGCGTGCTCGCGAATGCCGTAGTGCAGGTTGCGACCGCCATAGTTGTCTGCCTCGAAGCTGCCGGCACCCTGGAAGGTCAGGTTGGACTTGGTGGATGGCGAGAGGTCGGCCGCGCCGCCGATCAGCCACGGCACGTGCGGGGCGATGGCGTTGAGCACCTTCTGCGAGGAGTCGCGGCTGGCCACGCCCTTGTCGCTCGCCTCGAACACCGGGATGTCGGCGTCCCAGCCCTCCGGCAGGGTGTGCTGGTTCATCATGTCCAGCTCGGCGGCCAGCTCCGGGTATTGCGCACGGTAGCGGGCGAACATCGCATCCCACTCGCCGCGGAGCGCGCGGCCGCGCTTGCCGAGCACGGCGTCGAAGTGCTCGCGCACGCCGTCGGGCACCAGGAAGCTCTGGTCGGCGGGCCAGCCATAGGAGGTCTTGGCACCCTTGATCTCGTCGGCGCCGAGCGGCTCGCCGTGGGCCTCCTTGGTGCCCGCCTTTTTCGGCGCGCCGAAGCCGATCGTGGAATGCACGCGGATGAAGCTGGGGCGGTCGGTGACGGCGTGGGCGGCCTCGATCGCCGCCGCCAGGGCGTCGGTGTCGTTGGCGTCGGCCACGTCGGCGACGTGCCAGCCATAGGCGTGCAGGCGGGCGGCAACGTCCTCGCTGAAGGCGAGGTCGGTGCTGCCCTCGATGGTGATGTGGTTGCTGTCGTAGATCCACATCAGGTTGGACAGCTTCAGGTGCGCCGCGACCGAGGCCGCCTCCTGGGTGACGCCCTCCATCATGTCGCCGTCGCCGCACAGCACGTACACGCGATGGTCAAACACGTCGAAGCCGGGCTTGTTGTAGCGCGCGGCCAGCCAGCGCTCGGCCATCGCCATGCCCACCGAGTTGCCGCAGCCCTGGCCGAGCGGGCCGGTCGTGGTCTCCACGCCCGAGGTCATGCGGTACTCGGGGTGGCCTGGCGTCTTGCTGTCGGCCTGGCGGAACGCCTTGAGGTCGTCGATGGTCAGCGCGGGCGCCGAGCGATCCTCGTGCTCGTTGACGGCGCGGATGCCGGCCAGGTGGATCAGCGAATACAGCAGCATCGAGGCGTGGCCGACGGAGAGCACGAAGCGGTCTCGGTTCGGCCAGGTCGGCTCGTCCGGATCGGTGCGCAGGAAGCGCTGCCACACCGTGTAGCCGACCGGGGCCAGCGCCATCGGCGTGCCGGGGTGGCCCGAGTTCGCCTTCTGCACCGCGTCCATCGACAGGGTGCGGATCGTGTCGATGCAGGTCTTGTCGATGTCGCGGCCTACAGCGAGGTCGGACGCCGCGCCGCCGCCCTCGGGCGCGCGAAGCGGCTGCGGCCTGGCGGCCTGGATCAGGCTTGTGCACACCATCGTCATCTCCTGCGGCTGCGACCCACCCCGGCCGGTGCACCGCACAATCCAAGCGCGGCGACGGCGGCGGGGTTCCCGCGCCAACATGCGAGTACTCACCTCGACGTGTCACCATCGACCTTGCAACCGATGCCGGCCGCAGCAGGCAGGGCCTGGCCCTGCCCAAACCCGCCGAAAGCCGGGAACCTTTAACGTTCTTCCCTCAAACAAATGGATTCCAAAGGCTCGGCCTTTGGCGGAGTTTGAGGCGGAGCCTCAACCTTGCTTCCTTGCCTCTGCCTGGCGCGCCGCCCGTGGGGATTGACGCGAGCCGTCGCCGTGTAAAATGACTCCGACGGCGGCCGGTCCGGCCGGGTCTTCCTGCGATCTCGGAGTGCGCCCATGGAGGTTGCCGCCCCACCCGGCCCGAGGCCGCTCGATTTCCTGTGGTTCCTGCCCACCAGCGGCGACGGGACGTTCCTCGGCTCGCCGGAGCGGGCGCGGCCGGCCACCAACGGCTACCTGCGCGAGCTGGCGCAGGCGGTGGACCGGCTTGGCTATTACGGCGTGCTGCTGCCCACCGGGCCGGGCTGCGAGGACGCGTGGGGCGTGGCGACCTCGGTCGTCACCCACACCGGGCGGCTTCGCTACCTGGTGGCGCTGCGCCCGGGCTCGACGCTGCCGGCAGAGGCGGCGCGGCAGGCGGCGACGTTCGACCGGCTGAGCGACGGGCGGCTGATCCTCAACGTGGTGGCGGGCGGCAACCCCACCGACCTCGCCGGCGACGGCATCTTCCTCGACCACGACGAACGCTACGCGCAGACCGCGGAGTTCCTCACGGTGTGGCACCGGATGATGGCGGGCGAGACGGTGGACTTCGAGGGCCGCTTCCTGCGCAACCGCGGCGCGCGGCTGTTCTTCCCGCCGGTGCAGTCGCCGTATCCGCCGCTGTGGTTCGGCGGCTCGTCGGACCCGGCGATGGCGATCGCGGCGGAGCACATCGACACCTACCTGACCTGGGGCGAGCCGCCGGCGGCGGTGGGCGAGAAGATCGCGGCGATGCGCGCCAGGGCCGCCATGCGTGGGCGCACGCTGCGCTACGGCATCCGGCTGCACTTCATCGTGCGCGACACCGACGGGGAGGCCTGGGCGGCGGCGCGCTCGCTCATCAGCAGGCTGTCGCCCGCGGTGATCGAGGCGGCGCAGGGCAAGCTGCGCCGCGAGACCGACTCGGTGGGGCAGCGCCGGATGCTGGAGCTGCAGGACCGCGCAAGGCAGGCGGGCGGCGACGGGCTGGAGGTCAGCCCCAACCTGTGGGCCGGGGTGGGGCTGGTGCGCGGCGGCGCGGGCACGGCGCTGGTGGGCTCGCCGGCGACGGTGGCGGCGCGGCTCGCCGAGTACCGGGCGCTGGGCATCGACGCGGTGATCGGCTCGGGCTACCCGCACCTGGAGGAGGCGTACCGGGTGGCGGAGATGCTGTTCCCGCTGCTCGACCTGTCCACGGCATCGCCGGACCCGATGCTGCACGCGCGCAGGCCGCTGTTCACCGGGGGCGGGTCCACGTCGCTGGGGCAGGTGACGGCGGCGGAGCTGATGGGCGGCACGGCGAAGGCGTTCTGACTCGACTTTGCCCATTTGGGCTGAGCTGGGTCGGGCATGACCGCGATCACGGCGCGTAGCAGACGGCGTCGAGGATGCCCTGGAGCTCCGGCGCGATCGGTTCCGTCACATCGGTGGTTTCGGC
>JAABUO010001907.1_pt1 | contig 26176 bp, 45 predicted proteins | sample 5559291 | NCBI WGS metagenome assembly JAABUO01 (sample SAMN10711878, study PRJNA513372) | rock metagenome | isolation source: Antarctica rocks | place: Antarctica: Victoria Land, Finger Mt sud
TGAGGCGGCACAGACGGATGTTGTGCACGTTGTTGTTGGAGTGCTCCAAGGACAGGAACTCAAAGAATCGAGGAACCAATCCCAGTCTGCAGAACATCGTCATGTAGTTATACATGGCAGCGTGTCATCAATGATATCTGGAGAGAGCTTGTGTTGCAAGCAGCTGATGCCTGTTGACCAAGCCAACGCCTTAATAATTATTACTATTCCTGTTATGTCATGAGTCAGTACTCATCAGATCAGAACTTCAGCGATCTGCATCCAGTTATGGGAGCTGCAGCAACTTCTGAAATGAGCTGAACACGCAAACAAGATGATCACATCTGTTTGCAGCAGAGCCACAGCATTGAATATGACATTAGAGACAGTGTCATGCTTGCCAACGAAAGGTCAGTGGCAATGGACATCAACAGTCTATACATAAAAGCCACTGCGCACAGGTATAAACCACTCTTTCAGCTCCTCATGCAGACGCTCCAGACATGTATGTCGGCCAATGTTAAACTGCATGCAAGCTCTGATTGTGGATTATGTCTAAAACAAATCCAGGAGACTTGTACACATTCATGCAGTCTGTCTGAATAATGCACTCAACAGACTGCAAGCTACGACAATATGATTTATAGCCCCTCCCCAGAAAAGCCCAATATACCTCACCCGTGAGCTCTTTAAACAATGCCAAAAGGAGTGGTATTTTCTTTTCTTTCCTTTCTGATTTGTAGCCTCCCGCAGGCTGCAAGCTTTGCATACCTCTGCAGGTGCGGAGCCCAGGTGGGTATCCCTTTTACTTTTGTGCATATCTCTGCAGGTGCAGAGCCCAGGTGGGTATCCCTTTTACTTTTGTGCATACCTCTGCAGGTGTAGTGCCCAGGTGGGGTGTGTGTCCAGCAACACAACCAGCAGCTTCAGGGCATACAGCGGCATGGGGTCCTCTTCTTCCAGCACTGCAGGGATCAAGGGCAGAACTGCATCTGACACCACTGCCTTCAAGCCATCCCTCTGATTCTGGCTTGCCCTGCCTACAAGGCACATAACATTATGGGTACAATGGCCATTGTGGGTCATTGATGGCATGCGCGGGTATGTGCCAGCATTGCAGGCATGATGGCTGCACTACATCTGAAATCACTGCCTACAAGTTATGCCCTCTGAATCTGGCTTGCCCTGCCTACAAGGGGCAGAAATATTCTGGGTCATCAAAGCCAAGAAAAGCATGCACGGGTACATGCCAGCGTTGTGAGCGTGATGGTAGTGTGACACCATCACCTTCAAGCCGTATATTGTATGCTGGCTTGTCACGCCTGCAAAACATGAGTGCACAATGGTGAGCAACACATTGCAATTGCCAGCAACACCGACACGTCTGTAGGGCCGCTGATTTGGAGCATTGAAAAATTCTGACTGCCATTCTGCCACCAAGATGTACAGAGGCTCTTTTTCAATCCCAAAATGTCTATACTGTTACAGACATGTCCATCATACAGCGGAGATCTGAACTCAAAAACGCCTGGGGACGGTAAAATTGCGTTTCTACATTGGGGAGATACATTAGGATACTGCATAGCAGCTTCCAGGCACAAAGTAAATGAGCATGTGGTTATGAACCCTGAACTCTGAATGCTTTTACTTTCCTTTTTTGGCGGCATGTCATTGCCTGCATTTTGTTTATATGCCTCCCAGAATGGGTGCCCTGGCTTTGCAGGTGTTGACTTGGCGTATAACCCCTTACTGCTTACGTACCAATGTTTGCATGTCATCGATATGCTTACCTGCGTGATTGGCCTGACTCTGCTGTTGTTTGCTTGGCGCGCTATACAGATCGGTCTCCAGCAGAAAATGCAGTATGACATCACACAGCAGCTTAAGGCACAGGAAGCGGCTGTCTCTGGACTCTCCTTGTCGCCCCACTGCTGCTGCCAAGGCTGGCAGCAAGTGCGCCAGCACTGCTTTGTGATGCACCACAACTTGGTCACTGTACTGACACAAGGCTTCCAGGCATTGGAGCAGCACTGCCTGCAGGGACTGGGTATTGTTTGTTTCGAGGTGTTCCTTCCTTTGTTTCCAGCAGGATTGCAGCAGGAATTTTTGCTATAGAGCAGAATTTAGACTCAGGTGCAGACAAGCCCTTCTCAAAGTCTTTCAGAGAGAAAGGACAAGAGTATGATGTTGTGCATCACACAAAAGCACAAGGGTGGGACATGTGGAGCTTCCTGTCAAGACTGTCTCAAGTCTGTTGCGCGGACAGCAGCAGACTCCTGCAGCTGCACCTGAAGCTGCAAAGCCATAACACTATCTTGGTAATGCAAGCACACAGTACGTGTACAGCGTACACACAAGTCTGCAGTGCCAATGTCATGACTATGACAGATGGCTCAGTACATGCCGTCAAGCTTGCTGTGTGACTACGACAAAACTGCTCGGCACCTGCTGTCAAGCCTACTGACAAGCCCACAATATGTGCAGAAAGTGTATGCACCCAGAATTCCCACTGAACACGCAACCAGACGCACACAAAGCAGGTGCACTGCAAAATCAGCTTCAATTGTTCTTCACCATTGTGATTTGTATGGTGCACGGTTTCTCAGATTTGACACAGAATGGCACTCCCCCACTGTACAGAGATAAACTTTGTGACACAGAATTGGGATTTTGGCTGAAAACAGTTCAGCCTCACATCTTTGAGGTGTAGCCACTTACCTGAAACTCTGCAATGCCGCCAAGGTCCGCAACAGAGGCGCTGGCAGAGGCAGCCAGGTAGGCTGACAGGTCTGCAATGAGGGCATCTGAAACAACCACTGGCCTGAAGACGGGGCAAATGAGGAGCTGCTGTAGCAGAGGGAACAGAGCCAGGGCAGAATCAGTGGCCTGGTGAGGGCTTTTGGGGCCAGCTTGCCCCGTGGCCAGCTCCTTGGACACCTGCCAGGACATGTGAAGGTGTCACATGTCAGACTGGGCCATACTATGTAACCCAGTATGGCAAGGGAGCAATGAGTGGGGAGGGGGGGGGGGTGTTTAGGGTTAAGGGTTGATAACATAATAGTGTAAACCCATTGAGTCCCACAGGCAGCCTCAATGACATCTGCCGTAATGCATTACAGGATGTGGGATTCTAAACCACACTAGTGGCCAAGCAACATGAGGCAAACGTTATTTCCAAGGTGCGACATATCCATCTATTTGCACAGGGAATGCCATTGCATATGCAATTGAGCCCTACATTCAGTCACACATTGATGCAAAATGTGGTAGACATACCTTCTGCAGCAGCACTGGCACAGCAGCTTCCACCGCAGCTGAGAAGGAAGCCATGGCATAAGAGGTGTACTGGTCTGTGTCCCTCTGCAGCTTCTCCACCTGTAAAGCAGACAGAAGCTGCATGAGACATGCTCACTGCCATGTTGTTGGTACACCACATGCATCTATGCAATGGACATCTGCAAGTGTGCATGGCACAAAGAGACACTGATGCCTTGAGCTTGACCAGCTCTGCTTCTACTAAATACCTAGCCTCGGCGCAAGCAGGCGGTCAGTGCAAGCTGCTAAAAGAGGGATACACAAGGTCAAGCGAAGCAGCCTTGACGCAGCCTGCATTGCAGCAGCTTTGTGGGCCAATTCTGTGAATCTGCGCAGACAGGTTTGTTGTCTGGTATATAAATACCGTTTTTTGCTTTTCTACATGGCCATTTTGCAAAAAGCCAGCCAAACATCAGAGCAACAGTATATTTTGCGGCCGCCTGGACTAGAGCATAACCAGATTGTGTCTAAGGTCGCGCATTTTGGTGCAGCATATGTCAACATACCTGGGGTGACAGCTTGAGTTGAAATGCGGCTAGCAGCAGGGCCAAGTGGGTCTGGGTGAGCAGGGCAAACGATACTAGAGCCTTTGCCCTGAGGGCTGCTACCGGGCTCTCCAGCATTGCCAACAGCCCTGGCACCACTTGCAACTCCTCCTGTACAGAAGGACAGCAACAACAACAAGTCATAGCAGTAATGACAATACAAACTTTGGTAGGTGTTTGAACAAGTACATAAATAAACACATGGGCATGAGCTAGATTGCTCCTGAAAAGAACGAGAATGACATTGCTTGCCTTGTTGTGACCGCTCTTGCTCTCCCCTGCATGGCAACAGCCTTGTGCAACAGGAGTCGTCAAATGCAGTTTGTTCTAAAGCATGTGTGAACATGACCAATGTCTGTGACACATGACGATCATGGCCCTGCCAACTTTTACCAACCACCCCCAACAAACAACCAAAAAGCGGGGGTGCAAAGGCATCCAGGCATGGGCCCAAGCAAGTGTTGCAAGATAGAAAAAAAGTGTGATGAGTCCATGTTTGCTTGAAGGGCTACAATCAGCTTTCTTCTTCTGAGCTTACCAGAACAGGGCGGCACACAGACCTCCACGCAAAAGCTCTATGCAAGACGCTTGGCAAAGGAAAGCTATCAGGGTGGGTTCTTGTGACCTTACCAGAACAGAGGCTAGATCAGCAGGAGCATCAGGCAGGGTCAGGGCCAAGTTGAGCATGTTGGCAGCTGCTGCCTGCACCTTAGCATTGTCATCAGCCAGTCCTGCAGCACCATCATGCATTCATAAGTTAATGGACATCACGTGTGCATCGCATCACACACACAGCACCATCATACACGTATCCCTTGATGAATATCACATTTCATCGCATCATAAATGCAGCACCATCATACAATTATCTCTTGATGAATATTACTTATCATCGCATCACAAATGCAGCACCATCATACACTTATCCCTTGATGAATATCACTTTTCATCGCATCATAAATGCAGCACCATCATGCACTTATCCCTTGAAAGAACATCATGTTTCATCACATCACAAGTACAGATCCTTCATGCGCTTGCTTCTTGAATGAGATCATGTGTCGGCGCACCACACGTGCAGATCCCTCGTGCACTTACTCCTGGAACAAGTATTGGATTTTGCATACCACCAGAAGTAGAGATCCCTGGAAATTGGTATGTGTAGCACATGATCACACACGCAGTAGGTTGACATGCATTCTGAGCAGACTTTGCCATGAAGGTATTGCAAGATCTTCCCATTACCAGTCCACACTTCAAATTGCTGCGGCGACAACGTAAGCTTGCAGAGCATGCGCAGCCGTTGCTTGCTTGCCTGAGTGACAAGACAATTCTCTCCATACAGGTGCCACCAGACTGGATGCAACAGCTGTGTGGGATTACTGTGTGACTTCTTCAATATTGAAGGTGTTCCTTTCAAATGTGCCATGCAGAATATCAGGCATTCGCCTGACTAACAGGCTGAATGACCGATCAGCAAATAAACACAAGTATTGTCAAGCAAGTGCAGCAGAGAAGTGCCTTGCTTCCCACAATAGGGCCTACATTCTCTCTGAGTACCTTGCACAATAGGCTTGTGAGCAACAGCAGCAGACATGTGCCCTGTTTCTCAAAGTAGGGCCTACATTCTCTGCCTACTTTGGACAACAGGCTTGTGAGCAAGCACAGCAGACAGGCGCCCTGAGTCTCAGAACAGACCCCAAAGTCTGCGTACCTTGGACAACAGGCTTAAGGGAGTACTTCTCCAGCGTGGGTGTAAGCAGGGTGGGTGAGTGGCGCATAAGGCGCGACAGCGTGGAGGCAGCTGTGGCCCGGATGTTGTCGTTCTTGGAGCCCTGCCAGATGGTGACAAGGTAGGACACCACCTCACTGCTGCCAAATCGCGTCGCCCAGGTCCCTGCCTGGCTGCCGATGTTCTCTATGGTCTTGATGGCGTAGTGCTGCACATGGAACACGATTTTGACATTCAACCAAACGTGGCATGAAGCTGTCACCATTTGGCCTTAACACAGTTCAACTAAATGTGACACAAAGCTGTCACCATTTGGCCCTAACACAATTCAACCAAATGTGATGCAAAGCGGTCACCATTTGGCCCTTACGCCCCAGTGTGTAGTGAGACTTGCTGGTTGGATGAAGCATTGTAGTTTCTTCTGTGAAGAAGTTGTGATAGGCTGTGGAGCTGTCCAAGACTGTTTTGTCTGATAGCACATGTGGGGGTTTGACTGAGCCCCTGTGATCAGTGTAATTGGTTTGGCATTGCACAGGCTATCACTGGCAAAGCATGTTGAAGAATTGATGCATTCATCCATCCAACCCTCTATCCATCCAAAGCAGCCTGATGTCATGACCATGAAAAGCTTGTTACGCTGTCAGGGGTCAGGGGCTGTTTGGTACCTGGGCTATTTCATCTTCGCCAGGCTTGAGCATGCGGCCAACCAGCGTGATGGTGGTAGCTGGAACCTGCCACTGACTCGTCTGACTGGCGTCCTGCATTACACATTATAATGATAACAACAATTTAACGCTTTCCAGCTCATGATGAGCTAGGTACGTGCAGGACAAGTCTTGTCTCCTAAGAGCAGCCTGTCTTAACAGCCTGTCTTAAGCTTAGTTTGTGGACTTGTCTGGCTGGTATCTTGCATCATATGTTATCGAAGCTCACTTTGTTGCCTTGAACATTTGGTGCTCAGTGTATCTCAGTTTGCCAGTCATTGTCTGTTGACTCCCCTGATGAGTCCTCGATTCAGGAAATGTAAGTTGACTGTTGACCTGTCTGATTGCTATTTTGCAAGCAAAGCTGAAGGTGAGTCTGTTTGACCCAAATCTTGACATTTTCTTTCTGAAAGAATCTCAAGGTTCTGAGATTGTGCATGTTGCTGTTGCTGCTGATGCAACATAGAGTTTTTCCTGTAGCAAAGATGGCAACATGATAAGAGAATATGGGCGGTCTGGCTGTACGACAGCAACAAACTGAAACAAGTTGTTCATACCAAAGCGGTGTGAACATCAGCGCAGTCATAGCAGAACTGCTACTTTGCAGACAAGCAGGACAGTTCCTGCTGTGTTTGTCAGTGCGAAATATCTGGTGATGGACGACCTGACTTTGGTGAGACGGCAACTTACCTGTTGCTGTGTGGCAACATAAAAAAGCAGCTCTCCTAAAGTCGCCATGATGCGCCGCCGAACCCTTTCGTTTTTGTCCTTCAGCCCTTCTGTCAGCACCTCAATCACACCTGCATCCAACAGACAAGGCGTATCAGAGCTGGTGTGCATGTTGCATGCCACCAGGACGGACAGACCTTCAGACAGACACAGACAAGCAGGTTGACAAACAGACAGACAGGCTCACAGACAGACAGACAGACAGACGCACAGACAGTGAGTGAAGTTTGCCACCATGAGCGCTGTCGTGCACACATGCATTCAAGTTAGAACATTTGTTCAACAGATAAAGCTCAGCAAAGGTGCATGCAAATTATGATCACCTGTGGTCGCCAGCTCATCGGCAATGTAGGTGGCATGCCGTACAAGAAGCCCCAGTGCAGACGCTAGGCGTACTCTGAGCGTGGGGGCTCTGGCATTTCTGAGCATGCGCACAATGAGTATGGTCAAGGAGGAGTTGATCAGCACATTGGCTGCCCCAGTGTCTGTGCACAGCGTCTCAAAGTATGCCAGCACGTTGACCTGCAAGCGCAAGCATGACCGAGCTTTTTTCCGTTCTTTATTGAGCTTGGCTGATTTCAATTAATCGGTGTACACTTTCTGCCTTTTGGGACTCATCAGGGGAGTCAGCAGACTCATCAGGGGACTCAACAGATAGTAAGTGGGAAAAACTTTGAATGAGACAACTCACTTTTCCTGACCACGGAAAATTCCGATTTGCGTAGATGGAACCACATGCACCTAAACAAAGGAAGATTTACTGTGCAAACTTTCCTTTCTGTTCATGCTGTAACACAGGCTCATCATGCATTCCTTGTAGGACTTGGATTCTTTCATCTCGCTTCCTAATTCCAACCTCTCTTAGGTCATTTCTTTGCTTTCAAAGCTGCTTTCTTTTGTTTGCTTAATCTTCTGCAAGTGCCGCATGCAGAGCCCCACATGTGACCCAGGCCTTCAAGCACAAGCTTGGGAACATGGTGAGTCTCAAGAAGTGTATCTGGCGGCAGGTTATTAAGCTTAAGTTACAAGTCACGTGACCTTTATTTAAAATGCACAGACTTGTTTAAACTTGCCAACCCTGTGGTGGGAAACAGCTGGTTGCTTATAGGCTATGCAGCAAATCATACACGTGTCATGCGCAAGATTAGTTGAATCAGGTGCAGGCTAGCAAGCTACGCCTGAGGCGTCTGACTGTGCATGCTTGCTGTATGAAGTGTCCAGTGAGACAGCAGGGCTGACCTTGTCTTTGAGAGGGGCAGCGCCCGCAATAGCCCTGTACACTTGGGTCAGGAAGGCCTCCAGGTCCTGCTGTGATGCTGACAGCATGTCCTGTAGTGCCTGCAGCCACCACAGCATGAACAGACCAGCACCAACTATTGTACATTTGTGGCAATGGTGACAAATTGTTACATGCTCATGCCAGGTGATATGCCCACACAGCCAGATTCTGTCTAGCATTCAATGCAATAGTGAGTTGGCAGGCTTTGTCGCTACAGGTCACAGGTTCAAGCGGTAGTTACATGCTGAATTGTCAGGCTTCTGTGTCGGGTGATAGGAGTGGACTTTCTGCTCCTCACCAATGCGTCTATGGTACTTGCCCTGATAATAACAATAGCTACAGGTGTGCTAACCGTTGTTGTTAGGTACCTACTAGGTGTGTCTAAATCCAGTTCTGTGTGCCGACACCTACTGACATTGGACACTATATTGCACCCAAGGGGTGTTGTAATGCAACTGCAATGAAGAGTGGACAGCAGTGCATCAAAGCAAGAGTTTGCAATGCCAGTTTGCTGTGGTCCCCAAAGGGCAAAAGCATCCAGTCTGTAAGGTTTGACAAGGACCCACCAGGGGCTTGAAGGGCAGGGCATGTGCATCCCACTTGGGCTCTGGCAGGCGCTCAATCCTCCTGTTGGCCACAATTGGCTTCACAGAGGAATCTGAAGCATGCCAGATGAGCTCGTATACAGAGGGGCGGGGGTTTCCGGATGTGGAGGGCTGCTCTGCAGGGCCCTCATCCTGGACTGCTGGCCTCTCAAAGTCTGAAACAGTGAAAGGAACTGCTTCGTGATGCTGGTGTGCCATGGCCTGTACTGTTGCATACTCAGCAACCACAGGTGCAGGGAAAGATACATGTTTGATGAATGAACGGATGAATGAACAGGCATGTACAATGCTGCATTGAGACTGCATCTGCTATAAGCACTATGCCTAAAGCCACTGGCCAGCAGCATTGCTGCAGCAGGCTGACAGCTGTTTTACATTACATGCCTTGCAAAAGACACAACTGAAAACGTTGCCGCAAACACGTGTTCTGTTTGATTTGAAAAGCAGGTCTGCTGGCCTGCTTTTCAGGCCAACTACAAGTGCTTGGGGTGTTGACTGACAGTCATTGTGTCACAAGGCAGACATGTGATACCTACTGGTTGACTGGCACAGATTGTATTCCAGCAAGCAATCAGGTCGCTGAGTGTGTCATGAGACACACCTGATGAGGTGGCAGGAACAGGCCCTCTTTCTCCTTCAAAGACAGGCTGGCTGGCATTGCTGGATGCAAGCTGCCTTTCATGCTCTGCAGCATTGGCAGCAGCAACACTGCGGCGCAGGGCTTCTGAGTCAGGCATCTCCACCACCCCCTTGCCACCCCCAGGGTCCAGGGTCCCTGCTGGTGGGGCCCCACTGTCGTCCATCACGTGGGCCAGGGGCGACAAGCCCTCCTCTTCTTCATTTGACCCTGGACCTGCCAAGCAATTGTGTTTGTTCATGTCTGTGGCGAGGATCAGGATATATAGTCCATACAAGGTGTGGATGTAGCCTGCCTTGCATGTGCCCTGCCTGGCACGTGCCCTGTTTTGCATGTGCCCTGCCTTGCATGTGCCCTGCCTTGCATGTGCCCTGACTTGCATGCGCCCTGCCCCAATAGTCACAAGGCAGTCCTCTGGGCGCATTGTGTGTCCAAACTTCCTGAGTCACTGGATGCAGTAAGTACAGAAAAGCATGCTCAACCTGCGGCATCTGTTGTTTGCTCCTCAAAGTCCAGCTCAGCGTCAGTGTGGTTCAGCTTGACATCCCCACTGGGAGCTCCACTGCTGCTGGCAGCATGGTACTCACTGCCGTCACTCTCCTTCTCCAAATTGTTGCGCACAATGATGGACAGCCGCATCACATCTACTGTGCTGTCTCGCACCTACACCATTCATTCGTTCATTCGTCACTCAATAGTTTGTCTGATCGTTCCTTCTTGGTTTGTTTTCCTTCCTTCTTTCCTTCTTTCATTCCTTCATTCAATTCTTCATTTGTTACTTCATTCATTCATTCAAAGCATGTCTTCCGCTAGGATCAGCTGTTGCGTGGTTTTGTCTGCAGTCAACAGCATGCAGGTACCTGTGCAGACAAACTCTGCTTGGAGCCACAAAAGGGGAGGTGACACCTGTGCGTGATGCTGATATACCACCTTCTGGGCAGAGCTGCTTCTGTGCTGTTCAACATTTGCAGCTGGAGTCTTGAAGATTGACAACACTGCCTGCTGCCAAAAGGGGGTGAAGAGTCCGGGACAACTGACATGACTTTCAATACTGCCAAGCCAATCTAGAGGCGCAAGCTGTGCAGTGTGAGCCAAGCAATGCATATTTCTCAGGACACCCAGGCAAATGTCAGAGCCTCAAGAACAGATGTATGCCGAGCACGCTGAGGGTCTGAGCTGCTCGTGCTCAATCATTGTATGGCTTCATAACAAACTGGAGTTGCTGTATTACCTGGGCTGCTTTGACATGCGTTTCAAGCTGCCCATTTGCCTGCACAGCAGCAGGCTGTGCGACAGGGCGGAGCCCATGCCGCTTGATGAAGGCATCTAGCATGGGCTCAGGGGGCATGGGGCGCTGGGAGAGGGGGGTCTGCCAGAAGGGGTGCTCACACATGGCCTTCCAGGTCAAGCGGGTAGCTGGGTTCTTGACCAGAAGCTGAGATATCAGGTCTTGAAAGTCTGGGGATGCATCTGCAAGGGAGTGCACTTTCATGACTAGCAGCAATGCAGACTTAGCCAGAACATGCAAAGGAGGGTTATTTCCATCCTGACTCAGAGTTCAGTAGCACTGACCTGATCTGGCAGATGTGCAGGCGCGACCAAAGCAAGAGCACGCTGTGTAGGATGCTAATGATATTTGTGTTGTTGGGCAGTAAAACGACTTGAAATGTTTGCTGTGGAGTCTGAAGGGTCATGTCAAGCTAATGTAAGATTGCCATGCAGGAGTGCACTTGATGCAGCTTGCTTCAGTGCATTTGCTGTTGTTGCGCGGGGTCAACTGACCGTACAACTGACCATGCTAATAGAATTAGGGCTCAAGGACTTGCAAAAAGGTAGCAATAGTAACACAATTACATGTGCAAACTACAGCATTTGCAGCCTCACTCAAACATCTTCAATGTTGATAGTCCAAGTGATGGTCTTGGCTCACAATGGCAGGATAAGTGGCTGTATGCTGATCAGCTGAGGCAGAGTTTGACAGACTCGAGCATCAGTCATAGTATCAGCATTTATAGGCAATCAAGCTGTTAAGCAGTACCCCTGGACATCACCCCTATATACACACTCAAGCTGCAAAGCAGGGGTCCTGGGGAAGGCGACAGCTTACTTGGCAGATCTGCAGGCGCTCCAGTGAGGATGTCATTGACAAGGTGGTTGAAGGAAGTGCTGACGAAGGGAGGGTGGCCAGCAGCACACTCATAGAGCACGCACCCAAGTGCCCACAGATCTGCTGCACTGGAGTGTGTAGACCCATCCTGGAACAGCTCGGGAGCCATGTAGCATGGGGTGCCACGCTTTGCCTGTACCATTTTGTATCAGTCAGCGCGCTGCATACAAAGGCTGTGATGCTCATCACAGTTGCTGCGCTGATTTTCTTGTTTGGACACTGCTGTTGCAGTGAAGAGAGCTGTGCTTTGCCTGTAATGTCACTTGTGACTGTGGGGGCTGGAAGATGCAACATGCATCGTGTTGGCAAGCTGTACACATGCTACTGCAATGATGCCACATGCGCTGGGTATGCAAGCCCTGGAGATGCAATTGCAGTTGTTGGATGAGCCACAGCAAAGCCTGACCGGAGGTAGCTGTTGCAAGGATGTCTTGTTAATATCTGACAGCCGTCGGGACAGCCCAAACCCGCCCAGCTTGATCCTGCCGTTCTCATCAAGCAGGATGTTGGAAGGTTTCAGGTCGCAGTAGATGATTGCATTGCTGTGCAGGTACTGGATGGAAATGACCAGATCTCTGCCAAAGTCGTGTATGGAGCTTTCTGGCAAGCGCATGTCTTGCCGCAACAGCGACATGAGGTCTCCTCCAACGCAGTATTCCAGGATCAGCCACAAGTGGTTGCTGGTTTCATACCTGCAACAATATTGTGGATTTGCTGAGATCATATGCAGTGCTCACAAGAGGGATGCTAGCAACGTATCTTGTGCTTGTGTTGTCTGAGTGCATATGGTGTCACTGCTGTTTTACAAAACAGCTGGTTTGCTGGTCTTGGCAGCAATGCAAGGTGACTGGAGCCTGTGTGAGAATGAGCAGAAGATGTGCATCTGGTGTGAGGTACTGAGGGCTGGATGAGATAAGCAAGTGGGCTAGATGCAGTGAAAAAATTGCATTGGAATCACCAAGACTGGTGTTTGCGGCTTTGCCCGTGACTTTATGGCAAGCACCCAGGATGTGGATGCGCGTTTGCCGTCAGTCATGGCATGCATGTTGTATGGTTGGCATCTCTTCATGTTTGTGTAGATTTGCATCGCATACGCCTTGCACAAGCAGGGCACAAGGGCACAGCCTGGCAATACTAGCAGCACAGCAGCGGCTCACCATGCATAGAACTTCAGAACGTTGTTGTTCTCCAATGCATGCATGGTCCGGACCTGCAAGTCAAACACTTAGGTAAAGCTAATTCAATGTCGCAGTATGGCATTTGGTCAACTTATGAGTACCTCCTGTAGAACTCGTGGCTTCTGGGTCTTTTCGACGCTCTTAATGGCATAGTATTGGATGGACTTCTTTTTGCGCCCCTTGTACACAACTGAGTGCTTGCCGCGGCCAATTGCCTCGTAGATACTGCAAAGCACAGCAGTGTCTGCAGTATTTCAGGAAGCCAAACTAGGTCGTACTTGCACCAGCTTTTGCCTCCTTACTGGTATTGGTTCATGGCCTGCCAGGGCTGCAGTACAGCCTGTGGCTGCCAGCCTCACGCCTTCAAAAGCATGGCTGTATGAGTGTCTCAGTGTCGTTGACCGCTCCGGTCCGCGAAGGCTCAGCAGCTACAAATCTTGACTTTTTTGCAATACTGACGTGACACGCAAGCTTGCTGCGCCAGCTAGCACTGCGGCTGCAGGAGCGAGGGTTGCCTGTCAGACTCGCCAAGATCAAGCCACTTTCAGCCCAGTCTCGGTCGATTACACTTGGCAGGTCGCTCGAAAACCCAAACTATGCTGCGTCAAGTTTTATTCACGGCTGCTACACAGTAGGCCCTCAATACCGTGCGCTGCGCGATCAGGCACCGCGACCGATTTAGGGCGGGAATCGCCCCACAGCCACTTTGACCAGATGCGTCTGGAGGTTCCCTTGTCTTGAAAGCAGAGGCCAAGAGGCGCAAAGCAGATGCAGACAGCTTTGGCAAGGAAGCAGTAGAAGCAGGCAGATCAGCCTAAGGCTTACAGAGCATTGCTGCCTGATAGGTAATATAAAGTCTGAATTTACAGTGCTCAATATATGTGCTCAATACATGAGCTCAGTGCTCAATAAATGTGTGCAACAAGATATCTTCACTTGAGTGGCTTAAAAAAGTAAGCCAGATACCAACCATAGCACCTCACACTGTTTTTTACTGAACATGAAGTTGAAAGCTGCAAGATTTGCCAATACCATGCACTCACAATCATGTCTCTCATGCTTTGTTATGCTTGTCAAAGACAGCCTTTAAATCCTTGGCATGAATGACTATCCATTCTGCCAAGTCTTCACCAGCCACACAGCATTGCAGCTTGATGTACTCGTCTGCGTCCCTCAGCAGTGGTTCCCACTCATCCTGATGCAATTCACCTGTGACAGACACACTCAAGGTCCAACTTGTACAAAACCATGCTTGACAACAAGCATTAAAGCTTTCAGCTGCCACTGTTGCTCGTACCGTTCCTGTTCAATCTGATGCCATTGGAAGCCACAGCTATTGTAGACCCATTCAAAGAGCGATGCTGCTGTTGACATAACTTTTCCATCTGGCTAGCGAAACTTTGATGCCGATTCAAAGGCTGGTCCCAAATGTTGTCAGTGGCACCTAGTGTTGAATCTTGCCTGACGGCGCTGAGTGTCGATGTCGCTTGCCAGCCTCAGTAGGACAGGCTTAGCAGTAAAGGCAGTGACTGCATCCTGCTTTTTTGTCTGGGCCTTGAGTCTATCATCGAAGTCTCCTTGAAGCATGCTTGCTTGCTCTGCGAGTAGCTGCCTGACCTGGTCCATCAGTGGTGGCTGGTTGTTTGCTGTGGGCTGAAGGCAGACGTTGGCTTGCTGTTGAGCAAAAGCAAGCCCGCTACTAAGCTTCGAATCTTTCGTCAGGGAACTTGGCTCCCCTGGTGACATATTGCTCGGCAGGGTAAAGTTTGTCAACTATGGGCAAACACCTGTGTTCCAGGCACTTTGGACTGGTATAGTGAGTTTGTGATGGACCACAAGCAAGTGGACCTTGACTTGCGCAGGTGCAGGTCCGGTCAGGCGCAGACCGACTTGCTGCTCCGAGTCAGGGTGCAAGAAATTGTGCTACCAGCATGCTCTGACCACAGTGAGCCCTCAGCAGCATATTGTTAGGCTGTCACACATTGTGTAGTTCTGCATCAACTCACCAACTTCTGCCAATATTCTAATGTTTCAGCATGGTAGCTTGGCATTGTTTACATGTTTAACACAAAGACACTTAACAGTTTTGCAGACTGAGTGCTTTGCAGAGGTACTGGTGTGGCAGCAAGAGGTACAAGGCAAGGCTGCATGCAACATTGCAAATGCTGACAAGCTGCTGCAACCCAGGCAGCCCCTCTTGGCAGGACTGCGCTACCTGTCTCTGCTTTATGAAGGTCGAAATCAGGATGCAAAGGGTGTTGTTGCAATGAAACGGGCTCGCAAGAAAGGCGAAGCAAACCTGGAAAGGGAGTACTATTCTCACATGCTGAAGATCTTCCAGGTGCTGGCCGCCAGCAACACGTCATGTGTCTGTCCACATGTGTGGCTGTGCCTACTGCCGCTCTGATTGCTGTTAGGCCTGAAGTCAGAATGCTTTGCATCCAGCTGCTGGCCTCAGCATGACTACTTGCATGTTCAGGCAGCTGCAGTAGGTCAGCCTGAAATTCAGCTCCAATTGGAGGACCCTGCCTCTGCACACACAGCTCGGCCAGACCTGCGATGCTTTGTGAATGGTGGAGAAAGCCACCCTGTTGAAGCAAATGCTAGAAATGTATCCTCTGATCCATCACAGATCCTGATGGGATCCATAACAACAAAGAAGCTTTTGGCAAGGTAAGCGGAGAGGCTGCATCTCCCTTGCTGACCTTGGCTCGTTGTGCTGGCATTGTGGATGAACATGTGGTTGTCAGCCTTTGTAGGCGTGTGCTTGTGCTTGCACTGGTAACGGTTTCAACTTGCCTTGCAGTTGCACAAGGTCATCAGGGCCAAGTTTTTGAGGCCAGGGCATGACCAAGTATTCTTCTGTCCGTTCGTTGTCCGCATTGAGTGCTGCTGGATTGCCAGATTCGAGTATGAATGGGACAATGAGACCAGGACACATTGCTTGAGATCATGTTGTGTCTGTCCGCCAATTCCAGCACAAGAAATGCCACCCTATGGTGTTCTTTGCAAGCAACTTGATGATGTGCTGACATATTTTGGGGCATCTGACAGTGTCAGCTGGACTGATATGCTTCTAATGGCAGGAGATGCATCTCCCACACCTGGCTTCCTGATGCTTGTACAATATGTTGCCACCCTGTGTCATCTGCATTAATCTGCACTCAGTTGCCATAGTCCAGCTTCAGTTCAAGCTATACAATTAGCAGACATTGGATATCTCACACGCTCGTGTCCAGGCTTATGGGCACAAGTCGCTGGTGGTGCAGTTTGGAGTGGAAGATGCAGTTTATAAGGTACAGTGTACTCATGCGCTACTGTCCGTTGTGCACATCTGTAGTCAGGGCATTCATCATGCTTTGTTGAAAGGTTTGTGTGATTGCTATGGCATTACTCAGCCATTGTCAAATTGGAGTTATGAATTGCAAATTGCTCTCCATAAGCTGGTTGAGAATAAACTCATGATCCACCGCAAGTTGGATGCGACAGTGCCGTATGTTGTCAAGAGCGATCTGGACGTGTTTGGATCTGTGGAGGGAGTAGGTGTTGGCTGGAGCTTCCTGAAAATGCATCAACTTGGCAGCAGCTTGCAGGCAGTTCCCTGGAGAATGCTGCCTCACTATTGGAGCTGTGCACATCAGGTACAATGACATCAATGTGTTGTTTGCACGCATATGCTGGTGTCCTGCAAATGGCTTGTGGCCGGCTGCTGCTTTGCCGCCTGCAAGGAAAGGTTGCAGCTTACAACGTTATCATAGTCATTTGTGCTTGTCTTGCAGGCAGTCACGGGCTTGCACATGGCTGGAGTGTTGCACAGGGATGTCAAGCCAGAAAACATGTTGATTATCAATGGGGATCTTTCTCTGAATGACTTTGATGTCAGTTGCCTGGCAGACACCTCAGATGCTACATTGCGATCAAGAGTTGGAACTGAAGATTTTCGGTCTCCTCTCTGGCAAACAGGAAAGCAGTACAAAGCAGTGGACGACCTTGCATCATTAGTGCTGTCTTTTGCATGGCTTCTGAACATGCGCACAGAGTCTCCTATTGAGCGCATCAGGTGGGTGGCCAAGCTTCCAAATGCACCCAAGAGCATGATCAACACTGCGGATGATATCCTGAGGATGTTTCAGGAAGAGTCTGGAAGAGCATTGTTTGTGTGAATTTGAGCTTGATGCGGACGTGCATTCAGTCGCAATTACATGCTTTGTACATTGATCACATGTTTGTAGATGGGAAAATTACCGCTCGAAAGTTGTGTTGGTAGGGCCATGGTTTGAAATCTTGCACCCGTCAGGGACATTGTTGCTGTCCCTTGGGGATACATAAACCCATCAGAAACACCTTTGTGTCAGAGCATGTGAGTGTTTTGCCTGTTTTGCCCTACTAGTCAGTAGCATGCTACAGTTCTTGCTTATAAATTTATAAGCACAGTATAGTAGTAGTATGAGCACATTCACAGGAAATCACTGTACACCATTCATAATGAGTCATTCCAACATTGTCATAGCTCACCTAAAGCTCAGCGGCTGACCTGGCCAAAAATTGGCAATATATGACTTTCCATGGTAAATCAGCCCAAAGCCATATATGTATGAATTGTGTGCAATTGATTATTTGAAGCGTGGGCAGTGCATATGCTCCGCACAGTGTATACTCGCAAGAGCGCAGATGAAGGACTTACGTGGATCCAAACACAGCTTTGCTTGTTGCGACATAAACGTTTTGTCAGTTGCTCTCAGAGCGATCAGCTCTCTACTACCGTGCCAACTGCAGCACATCGTACAAGTCGTCCTATAAGCTTCAGGAAAGGCCTTGACTGTTGCATTTGGATCCGGTGCACTCAGCTTCTGTGTACCCTCCTTTGCAGGCTTTACACCTTTTTTTTTGCTTTATTCACCTGATGTCTCCATCTGCAGGCATCAAATTTGGCACGGATCCTTGTAATGCCAAACTCCAGAAACATTTCATCAATCTACAGCATGCTGTAGCCATTGCTCATATTGCACGTGTGTACATGCAGGTTTGAGCACAACTGCTATTGGCAGACTTGTGGCAGCTCGATGCATGTAGTTGCTGCATCCTTAAGCAAGGCAGCATGCACAAACTTGCATACAGGCACTGGCAGTGCTGAATGACCAACCGATCACAAGCACAGCGTGACATCTCATCTAGTGACCTTGCAGTTTGCTGATGTCCACGGATTCTGAGGGATGTGAGGCCATACTGAGCTAACTCATACAAGCTGAGCTTTATTAGTTCAAAAAGGATTGGGGATGATAACGTAGATGAAGTGCTTGCAGTCACAGCTGCAATTCTTGTCTGCCCTGCATACACAGATATGTTGCTGCTGCTCTAAGACAATCTGATTTAGTGCTAATATCAAGTACATGCCAGTCCTGTCTGGTTTCTGTGAATGATAATGCCTGGCCTGCCGCCATGACCGTTAAGCCGCTGCTTTTCACACTTGTTTCTGGAGCCATAAATGCCGAGAGTAAAGGCTTAATCAGGTGCATTTGATCAATAAGGTCTTGAGACAGGTTGCCCATTATAGCAAACTTCCTGCCCCCTCAAACATATCAGAGATTTAAGGCCTACTGACAGAATCAGGAATTACACAAGCCTCTACGTCAAGAAGGGCAGGATGCAGAACTCGCCATCGCGTTGCCGCACCTGAAGCCTTTGTTGTGCTGAGATTTGCAGCAGTCAGCATAAAGATGCCGCAAAACCTAACTAAACCTATCCCACGATGAGCACTTTGATCGCTTGTAGGACCTGACATCCGCAAGCTTTGTCCGAAATACCAGCATTGCAAGGGGTCTTGTCAGAAGTTGGGTATTTAGGACAGGTCTGCCATCACTGAGGAAGCGGCGCTCTGTGCACTCTGTGCCTCATCTGCTCCTGCCTCAACTGCAGCTTCTGCGAGGTGGTGGGCTTTGTAGCATGGTTTGCAACAGGTCGCACAGCACAGAATGCCCTTGCTGAACCAGGAGGAAGCCTCCCGACTGTTTTCGGTATTGAACTCTGGAAGGGAACGATCACTCAACAGCGTCACCGAGGCTTTCAGCAGGGCTTTTGCCCCAACTGACGCGGTCAAAGCCTTGACTTGCGTTGTTCTATTACTCAAGGTAAACAGCTGGAGGATTTCAGACTTGGGTCCCGGACAGTGCAGGTCAGTAGGACTCGACCATATGATGTCTGCAAACTGCAGGAGCATACAGTTCTACAGCTGCCAGAGAGGCTGGCAGCTCATTTTCTCTTGTGGCAGGCTGGCAGAGATTTGCCACTGACAGCTAACCCTTTTGGACCGGCCCTAGTGGAGGTATTGCTTGTTGCAAAGCAGCACAACTAGTGAAACCTACACACTGCCACTGGACAGCTAAATCACTCTTGCTTGCATGCAGACTGCATGCGATTCAGTGCTGCCAATAGTTGAGCGGGCTTTCATCTTACATCTACTTTCAGGCACTGCCTTGGACCAGGTAAGCAGTAAGGTGTACAAAAAAGCATTTTCAAGAGCATTCTCAGCATAGCAGAGCACACAGCCCAGGAACAATCTACAATCCCATGCATGTATATACATTTGGGACCATTAGCAACCACACACAGTAGACTTTGCACCCCAAGCAACACGTTGTTACAGTAGTGCCTTTGCACCTGATCATCCCACTACCCATGTCAATCGGAAACCTGGGCTGTCACGTATGATTGCCCTGCAGGTTGCACAGCAGTCACCCCTCACATATCTACAGAAGTTTGCCAGCCAGCCAGTGCCACAATTGCCCACACCGCAAGTTGTACAACAGCAGTTCTTGCCCGCCAGTGCGCAGCAGGGATCCACCTCAGGCAGCAAGCAAGCTGGTCAGAGTCAGCAAAATGGCAGCAAGGGCAGCCTGGACACAGCCCCTGGGGCTGGTGCTCACAAAGCCCTGCAACTGCCCCTGCTGAGGCCTGCTCCACCTGTCTTGAAGCCCTTTGCAGGTATACAGACTGCATACTGCTTTGCATGCTGCATACTTGACAGAGCTATCACTGCATGGACAGTGGCTGATGCACGGGCAGTGGCTGATGCATGGGCTGTCAGCACTGGAAACATATGCAGCTCCCACATAACAGCGTGGATCACAACAATGTCTTCACAGCTGTTTTGACTCATGAATTGAGGGAAAACTTGTCAAAGCTTACAGCGAATCATGTCATTATTGCTACATGGTTCCAACACAGTCGCGGGAGCTCAGCATCAGAGTGCAACATTGCAGCAACACTGCATCATCATTCCAGGAACAGTCCAAGGGTTGAGCTGTAGCAGCGGCATCAACGTCTGGCATCAATATCTGGCATGTATCACGACAGGCAGTGGATGCATTTAGATGCACTGATGCATCTACAGTGGAAGAGATGATGGTCATTGCTGCTGTAGATGAGGTTCAATGGTTGCACCCTGCCATTCCTCTAGAGCTTTTGTGGGATGACAGCCTCAGCAGTTCCAGCGAAGCAAGCCAAACCAGCATTCTCCAGGGCCTGTTGCAACAAGCCCTGACAGGGCCCCTGCTGCCAGCTCAGCAGCTGCAGGTGCTGGAGCAGCTGCAGGCCAATCCTAAGAGGGTCTTCAGCTGCGGTCTTACACCGCAGCGGCTGCCAGATCTGGTAGAGCTGAATCCAGCCATTGCCATCGAGGTATCTTCTCAAGTCGCTGTCAGTGTTGCGAGGACCTTTCCAGCTGATTGACCCTTCCCAAAGTGCAATTCAGTGCGTGGACTAAATTTGCAGTACACTGTTCTGAGCTTGCCCTTGTTAAAGTCAGCAAACTGGATAAGGGCTCTGCTGTGCACATGGGGCTTGTCACAAAATCATGCTTGGACTTAATATTTAGTGATGCTGATGCCACCAATCAAGCACCTAAACCGTAAACATAGACATGCAGCCCTTGTTACATCTGCTGCTTGGCAGCTAAGTCAGTGCAGATCTTGGCCTGCTCAACAGGAGTCTGAGCCTGCAGAGCATAAAGAAATGCAACCTCCTGATCTGTTGATAGCATTGCCCAACGTACCAACAAGCTCAAAGTAACGGCATTGTTTTGGGGGACAAATTTTCTTGGATATGCATTTACTCTTGTAAGAGCAGCCGTGGCCTGTGTAATGAGTGGCAAGTCTTCAGGTAATGATGCAAATGAACCCACCACTGTACTGATGCAATGCAGACCTTGCTGCGGCTGATGCACAGCAGCCAAGTGAGTGAGTATCTGGGGGTGCTGGTAAACATGAGCCTCAGTCTACACAGCATGGAGGTTGTGAACCGCCTGACCACAGCTGTGGACCTGCCCACAGAGTTTGTGCACCTCTACATCTCTAACTGTATACAGTCGTGTGAGAGCGCCAAGGTACGCACACATGCCCCACGCTGCCTGTTATCCTTTGCAACTGAGGCTTGCTCTGCCATGATGACGCAAAGTGTTTGACACAACGCTATGTCCATTGTAACTGGCTGCCTGGTATGTCACAGGGCTGCCCTTTAGATCACATAGGCTGCCTGGTAGGTCACACACAGCTTCCTGGCTATTGGTGCAAGTGCGTATGCACTGTGAGCCTAGCTTGTCATGCAGCATTTCTTGCTTGCTGCTCTAGTCATTGTGTCCAGTTGATGTCAACAAGCAAGCAGGCAAAGTAGGGAGTAAGCAACTTTGAGCAAGTGGGGCAGTACATGAGGGAGTGAGCCAATCAAAGAGTGCTTGGTGCTTGTGTGTGGGTCCAACATACTTGCTGACCTCATCACTCTCTCCTCAGCGCACTCACCCAGGCACTCACTTGCTTTACTTGTCGATTTGTCGACACAACATTTTGCTTTGGAGTCTCAGGTGTACCTCTGAGAAGGTACGACTTCTGTCTCAACAGCCAGCATGCTGTCACAGGGAATTGCCTGGGCAACAAGAACCAAGCTTTTGCTCCTGGCAGACTGGATTTGCAATCACTACGTCATGGCCTGAAAAACTATGAACCTTTTTTTCAAGGAGAAAGGTATGACACATCATTCATTTTCTTAGTCACATTGGCTGAAACATGTCGTTTTGCTGCAGGACAAGTACATGCAGAACAGACTAGTGCGCCTGGTGTGTGTGTTCCTACAGAGCCTAATAAGGAACAAGATCATCAATGTCCAGGACCTGTTTTTGGAGGTGCAAGCTTTCTGTATTGAGTTCTCACGCATCAGAGAAGCAGCTGGTCTGTTTCGACTTCTCAAGGCTCTTGAAAGTGGTAAGCAGCTATCAGGCTCTTGCAAAAGTGTGCCTCGTTCAATGCACATGAAGGCATGGGCAACGCTCGCAAGACTGGTTCAGCAAACTTTCTAACAGCCAACGCTTGCCAGTGACCTTGTTGCTTCCAAGGTGCATTGTAGCTGCAGAATCGACTTTGATGTGGCTGCTTATTGACAGTTCCATGATGATCTTATGCAGCATGTATGCTGAGTGCACGTATGATAGGGCTCCAAGATTGCTTACCTGTACCTTTGGTCAATGCACATGCAGGAACAAAAGCTCACCCTGACAGGCTCAGTGATGCCCATACCAACAGCAGGAACGCTGGGCCTTCAACATAAATGTAACAGGCAGTTTGGTGGCTCCGGGCCAAGCTGAGGGTGTTAGTGAATAAACGGAACCTTATGGAAACACAGTTTGCTGGTGCTGCAGGATGTAGATTGCATTTGACCAGGATTATGAACAACCAAGATTGATAGCTGGTAGATTACGCTATAGCATACCTAACGATGGGACCCTCTTGAGCCCGTGGCATTTTCATGCTGTTGATACTTGATGCAAAGCAGCATTCACTATGGCATGGTGCAGCATATGAGCAAAACAGGCCATGGGGAATTTCGCGTATCTAAGTCAACCCTCTATGCCAAACATAAACGCGGTATATTTGAGCTAGTGGACTTCAGCGCTTCTAGCAGGTAGATCTGATGTCAAGGCTAGCTTCCGATACCTCAGCATGCGGAGGAACTTCTGCTTGCAACTCTCGGCTACTAGTCATAACCATTCAGCTCCGACCTGCATGGCATACACTGCATGCCCAACACATGCGCCGCATACTGTCCGTGTGTCTGGGTGTTCGCTTTTTCCTCATACAACGGCAGATTAGCGGGCTCAGCAGTTTCGGTTGTGCGCTTGCGTTTTTCATTAGTCAGATCATAAATGAGTCAACCATATCAGTCTCGTAAGGGCAATAATGCATGTTCCAGAAGACGATGTGTCGTAGAAGGTACTTGCGGACAGCACGGCAAGCCGTAGAGTATTTAGCGCGACAACCGAGACCACACACTACAACTTCTAGTTCAGAATTTGTTCATTTCACGCTCGAGCAAGCCTTGCTACTCTTGTATTCGCGTGCTTCACTTAAGTTGTACTAACTATGTCTGCAACTATGCTGTCCTCCTCCCTGGTTGCAACACCAGTCAGATCGGCGGTCAAGCAGCGAAGTCACTCCAGACGCACAGTCTCCGTCTCTGCTGGCTACCGGGGCTCCGGCTTTAATGCCAACGATGCTTTCCGTCAAGCAGCTCAGCAGTTTGAGAAGTTCCAGAAGCAGCAGCAGAGCCAGCAACGATCGCAAGGACGAGGCAACGCCGGAAGGACAGAAGCCTTCCGAGGATCGTACGGCCCATTTGAATGGAACTTCGATGCCGAACAGATGAGCAAGTTTATGAAGGTACAGCAAGTCTGCGCCACGTTCACTCTTGATCTGAGCTCACTGTCCCCCCAGCAAGGTTTCATAACACTGATCGCATGCTCCTGTTACACTTCAGCGCAGAGTTCTCTGGCACATCTGCAGTTCGTGCCGGCCAGTGCCAGCTGACTTTGTTTGGGCAGCTTAATTGACACCTTTATCTGCCTGTTTCTAGGAGATGGACAGAGCATTTGGTGGTGATGGGACCAGTGTACCCTCAGCAGACACCATGCAAGAGGCTGCCACCTGCCTTTACTTCCCTGCTGATCTGAGGGAATCATCTACACAGTACAAGTTCCTCATCGACCTGCCAGGCGTGCCCAAATCTGACATCAAGGTATGTATTGTTTCCACTTTGCTAGCTCAGTATTGCAGTGTTTGATTTGTACATGTACTCATTCTCATCACAGCCAGCTTTCTGTTTTACAATAACTTACTGCGTTACTTGTCACAGCATTGTGTGGTGCGCATTAAGGACACCTGTCCTCCCCTGCACACTGTGTTATCTGTACTCTGGTGGCTGTGTTTTTTTGGGTTGTTTGTACAACTGTGTCTGTGTGCACATGCCAGGTCAACATGCGCTTTACACCGACATTTATCATTCATGACATACAGGTTCAGGTAGATAAGGACCGCAAGCTGATTGTTAGTGGCGAGCGCAAACAGGAAGAGATGGATGTCAACTGGAGACAACAAAAGCAAGAGCGTCGCTTTGGCGCCTTCCAGCGCAAGTTTCAGCTCCCGGAAGATGCTGATGTCAGCAAGATCCAGGGCAAGGCAGAAAATGGAGTGCTGACAATCACCATTAGCAAGATTCCCAAGGAGGATATACCTTCTGACAGCACCAGCATACCCATCTACTGATATTGTTGTGATTGTGCCTAGCATAGTAGTGTAATGTAGCAACTGCCCTTAAAGCCTTTCAGGTTACAAGTTGTTTTATCTGGTACAGAAGCGGTTTGTCTAGCATAATATGTGGCGTATTCATGCTTTCTGCCAGTCAGTGACTCAGCAGTGTCTACCTTGATGTTTCCATACTTAAAATCAATTGACAGTTTGCAATGGCATTATGTATTCACTGTGTAGGAATTGACTATATCCCGTTGGCATAATGTGTACCTTGTTTCATGGACCTGAGGGAATTTTTCAGCTGGAAATCACCATATACCGCTCAGTGTAATATATTATTATACATTCTATATAGCTCCCAAGCTGCAATGACTAATAGTATGAGCTGTAAGAACTATGTGCAACATGCACACAAGGCCTGGCTTAATCCTGCGTGTTTGTCACATGACCAGCCCATGGACCAGTACTAGTAGCTCAAGATTACAATATCCAGATTTTCTGTCGGAGAAGTTTGTTTGAAGCACACTGACTAAAATGTCTTGCACGTACAATGACTGCAATGTCTTGAATGTGCAACTTGTGTCCCTGAAAGCACGACGACTGCAGTGTCTTGAACACGTATGCCATGCAAGAATCAGCCTAAGAACAGTGATGTAAAAGCAAAGCGGCTGTATTAATTGTTGTCCAGATATCTGCACTTATGTAGCAACCAAATGTAGCAATCATACCCAAGCTAATGTAGAGGAATTCATGCCATCTGTACATTAGGGCCTGAGTTGCCGACCATCACTTCTGAGTCACCCAGTTTGCCTGCATACCATCCGCGCACGAGCAATTGACTTTAATTGCTTGAGGCTTTCATTGGATAGCCTACACGTGCCTCATGTACAAAGGACTTGTGCATATAGTCGTCAGTGGCACAGAGTAAATGTCAGTTAACCCCAAACTTAAATACAAACATGATAGCTGACCAGATGTGTAGAGACGCTGACACCATAAGACATCACATACAGAATCTGTTGACAGCTGTACTGCAGTACACTCATGGAAGTCTTGCTTACGTACCCGAGGTCTTGCACCAAGCGGCGGCGACTACCGATCTGGGCATCGGATGCTTTGTCACCCAGTTTCCCTTCGGCCTGCAGCTTTTGCATCTGCATGTTGAACTGAATCTCTTGAGCTTCCTCCTGCTGGTACTGGCCCAAGGCCTGCTCTTGTTCACCTGTGAGGTCTTGCACCAAGCGGCGGCGACTACCGATCTGAGCATCGGATGCTTTGTCACCCAGTTTCCCTTCGGCCTGCAGCTTTTGCATCTGCATGTTGAACTGAATCTCTTGAGCTTCCTCCTGCTGGTACTGCCCCAAGGCCTGCTCTTGTTCACCTGCGAGGTCGTCTTGGGCCCTTGTCAACGGCAGGTTTTCCAGCATGCTCGACACCATCAAGGTGCACATCAGAACGGCAATCATAGAGCAAGCCATGGCCCTTATGCGCAACACCTGTAAGCACAGACTCCTCAGTCAAGGCTGGGGCCATTCGCAAGTGTCAGCTGTGCAGTGCTGCGATGCAAAGGTGCTGAAAGCTTCGAGACCTTCAGGTAGTTGCAACTGAGTTTGGAAGGCCAAAGCTGTAGACGTACCTTGTGAGTCAGCGCTTGAGACTTTTCGCTTTGGCCCGAGTTGTGGACTTCTTACACAACGTTTCCTGCTTTTGAGGCGGACGGCGTGGCCGAGATGTGC
>JAABUO010001908.1_pt1 | contig 26168 bp, 48 predicted proteins | sample 5559291 | NCBI WGS metagenome assembly JAABUO01 (sample SAMN10711878, study PRJNA513372) | rock metagenome | isolation source: Antarctica rocks | place: Antarctica: Victoria Land, Finger Mt sud
GCGTCAAGTGAGCTGTCAAGCAGAGATTTGCAGCAGAGTCTAGGGTTATCCTCAGGTCGGCACCAAGTCGAGACCTGCATGCCGGGCACGCTTCAGCAGAAAAGTTGAGGAGAGCTCGAACGCCGTGTCAGCACAGGCTTTTGCAGCATGAACGCAATGGCGCAGGCGGGCATGCAGGTATTTGCGCAGGCCAAGGCGCAGCCGGCCAGCAAGGCCGCCAAGACTGTTCAGAAGAAGGCGTCGCAGGTCACCAAGACCGCGCGCAAGACTGTGCGGTGGGCCCCTGCTGCGCACTGTCGTGCTTACCACTCAATGTGTCAGATAACCAAATATGCGCGCTCCCAAGCGAAGGGGGACAGCGGTGTCGCCCAGCACGCTGCGAGGGGAGCGCTTGGAGGGCCCCTCCCAGGATGCCAACCCACCTGCGCCTGCCCTGCAGGGAGCGCGCCGGCTGGTGGGCGGAGTCTTCCGACCGCGCGTCTGCCTGGTATGGCCCGGACCGGCCGACCTTCCTGGGCTCCTTTACCGCCCCGCCCCCGTACCTCAAGGGGGAGTACCCTGGTGCCTCCCCCCCACCCCCCTCTCTCGCTTGTTACCCCGCGTCAGGCGCTGAGAGGCTCTGCACATCCTGCGCCAGCGGTTGGTGAGGCTTGCGTGCAGACGTGTGGCGTGCTGGCAGTGCTCATTACAGGTGTGTGGGTGCAGGCGACTACGGGTGGGACACCCAGGGCCTGTCCGCCGACCCGGAGACGTTTGCGCGCTACCGCGAGATCGAGGTCATCCACGCTCGCTGGGCGATGCTGGGCGCGCTCGGCTGCCTCACGCCGGAGCTGCTGCAGTACTACAGCGCCGCCAGCGTGCGTCACGCGGCCCACACCTGCCTTACTTTCACAGGCAACGTTGTGCGCTGGGTGCTTCCTGGGGTCGGCAAAGCTGTGCGGGATCCACCGAGCTTCAAGGTGAGCTGAACGTCTTGCTGTGCGCATGATGGGCGTGCACTCTTGGTGATAGGTGGACATGCATCAGGATACTGCGTGCCGAAATGGCACTGTGTGTCTTCAACACCATGTGAGCTCTGGTGCCAGCCGCGTCACTGCAGTCGAGCAGCTCCATCACTTGCGGTCTGGCCGGCGCAGTTCCAGGAGCCGGTGTGGTGGAAGGCGGGCGCCCAGATCTTCGACAGCGACGGGCTCAACTACCTGGGCAAGCCGTCGCTGGTGCACGCGCAGAGCATCATCGCCACGCTCGCCGTGCAGGCGCGCGCGCCTGATATCCTGCTGCGTGCGTGCGAGGCTCGACAGTGTGTCAAGCAGGGCATGGTAAGCACAAGCCACACGATTGCTCACTGGTGCATGAGTATGGCAAGCGCAGGCTGGGCCTTCAAGGGGCAGCTCCATCTTGGCAAAAATCCACCGACCATGCTGTGGTGGCATGGGTCGGTGCTAGCTGACATGCTGCCGCGTGGTAGGTGGTGCTGATGGGCCTGGCAGAGTCCTACCGCTTCAACGGTTCGGCGCCGGGCGTGGATGGCCTGGACAAGCTGTACCCCGGTGCGCCCCTGCACGCATGCACCGGCAAGCAGCACTAATAGAGCACTGCACAGTGCGTGTGGCTGGCCGCTCCGGGGCGTTGGGCGTGCCGCGGCACCGTGAAGCTGGCTGCTGCGTGCAGGCGGTCCCTTTGACCCGCTGGAGTTTGCCTCCGACCCGGACACCCTCGCCGAGCTCAAGGTGAAGGAGATCAAGAACGGCCGCCTGGCCATGTTCTCCATGCTCGGCTTCTTCGTGCAGGCCATCGTGACGGGCAAGGTGGGCGGCCTTGCTGTGCTGTCCAGCCCGCATGATCAGGGGCCTTGATTCTTGCTGTCACCCTGACCCCGTGCCTGAAATTGTTGCTGCCCGGCATTGCAGGGGCCCGTGGAGAACCTGGTGCGCCCCGCTGCTGCTCGCACCCATGTCGGTGCTGCTCGTGTTGCCTGAGGGCTTGAGCGCATGCTGACCGCAGAGACGGGCCCCGCGCAGGTGTCCCACCTCGAGAGCCCGTGGGAGAACAACGGCTTTGCGGCGGCCACCAAGTGCGAGTCCTGTGCTGACCGTCCTGTGCGTATGTCGCTGTGTTTGAGCTTTTTTGCAACGGATCACACTGACTGTGTCTGTCGTGCGCAGGTTCAGTCCCTGAGCATCAGATTCTGCTCATATGCTGAGGCGTAGTGGTGCCTAACGAGGTCGCTGTGCGGAGGGTGGCATCTATGCAGTCTGTTTGACTGGAGCTGTCTGCATGCGCTGTAAGGATGCGGATGCATGCGGACGACTTTATTTAACATGCGAGCTGACCCCACTCCGCCATATTGTCGCACCTGTTGAAGCATGCACTGCAATGTGCTTAGAATGTCTGCAGGCGACTATGAGGCCTTACCCAGGTAGCAGAGGACAGCCAGAGTAGCCGATACACGCACTGCAGTGACTTGCTGGGCAGGACCTGCTTCAGCGGGCAACCCCACTCTGGCCAACGGACAGTCGGGTGACATTGAAATCTGGCAGTCTAGAGCAGACTCTGGAGCAGCGCGTCTCGCCACTGGTAGCTTGCTTCAGGTGCAACACGGCACTGCCTGCCTTCCCTCTGCTCAAGTTGCGTGTGCAGGCATCCTGATGACGTCTTACACCGACAGATTGCTGAGCGGGAGGTTGCTACCTGACACCGATTCGGCAGGAGCGCAAGCAAAGGGGTAACAGATGCGGATACACGCCAAATTCCGCGCACGTTTACACGAGCTGCGCCGGCAGCTCCAGACGCCTCGCTCGACACATCAGCCCGACAAGTGAACACAAGCAGAACATAGGCACACCCCGCGGCTCCCGTGCTATGCTGGCATGCCGCACTGTGTCACGCCGCTCCAAACGCCCGCGCTAAGTGGTCTGACACACTCACGCTCACAGGTTGTGCTTCGCGTCCTTGTACGCGCCCTTGGCCTGACCCTGTTGCCACAAGGCGCAGGCCGTCAGATCTCTGCAATCCCACCACAACAAAGCGGCAGCAGTCCCTCGAAGCTAGGGCGCACCTTCAGGTCGTGTGCAGCACCCTTGGCCTCGCCCTTGAGGTCCTTGGCGGCGCCCTGGCAGGAGCGAGTCCCGTTCAGGGAGTGGTCACAGAGCTAACCTCTACAAAGCACTCAGAGCGTACTGCTTTCTTGCATCAGGCCAGGGCTGTGCGCACCTCCACGCTGTCGCCCTTCCACACCTTGTACAGGACCACGCCGCCGATCAGGGCCAGCGCGCCGAACGCAACCTGCACCGCCACACTATTCTTCAAAATCCAGTGCACTTTCAGGGCGGCAATGCTTGGGAGTTTGCTGGCGCTGCCGCGCCCAACGGAGACAACAGCAGGCACTGCTACAGCTGAGCCCAGAACGCTGCAGGGCGCGCATTTGCTGCCCAGGAACACCCAGGCACCCTGCACTTGGCATGAGACCTGTCCACAAAAGGGCTGTGCAGCTCAGCCTCAAGAAACGCTGCTGCTGCGAAGTGCCCGCAAAAAGAGCTGCACAGCTGCCGCTTGTCAGCTGCGCGGTGCTGCATCGGCTCAGGCCCAAAGGACGGCCAGTGGTGGACCCATGCAGCCGGATTCCCTGCCCGGCCCATGCGCAGAAATCTGAGCAAAGCAGCTGCCACCAAGCGCCGCCTTCACGCCACCCGGTTCCGCAGCGGACTCGCGGATCGGCTGTACAGAGCACACGTGAAACCTGGCGACGCCTTATCCCGCATGCTCTCCTCAGTGCTCGAGGCACTCCCCCACCCAACCACACAGCCCCTGCTCGCTGCCCTGAACCCGCACACTGGTGCCATGTCCTGCCCCAGGCTGAATCAGGGCCTCACGTTTGCGAGGTCCGCCATTGCTTCTGTCTGTCTTCTGTAGGGGAGCTGGGTGTGTGTTGTAGTAGTCAGGCGTCGAGAATGGCTCTGGAGTTGCAGATTAGTTGCTGACTTGGACGGCATTGAGGTTAGCTTGATGGGGGGGTGACAAGCCCTACTACCCTAGACCGCTGCTCAGTTCTCGGAGCCCCTGTTGTACTTAGGAAAAATGGGTGGAACGACGCGACCAGTGCCGCGACTGCTGGGCTGCTGCTGAGCAGAGCCCTCCTCCTCCTACGGTTGCACCAGTCCATCCCGAGCACTGGCCAAAGCTACGCCGTGCGCGCGCGCTGCACGCAGAGAGAATGGCGCCGCGCGCCGCGCTGATATCACTGACACTCTGCCTGCTGCCGGTCCTGCCAGGTGCACGCTGCATGAGTTTTCATCTCTTTGTGGGCTGGTCGAGGCCGGGGCACAACAGCACCCGCCCGCCCGCCCTCCCGCAGGCAGCCGCGGGGCAGGCGCAAAGGCAACGCAGGACAGCGCGCCGGCGTCCGCGCCACCCCTCGGCCGCAGTCGCACCTTCACGCTGGTGAACAACTGCGCATTCACGGTGTGGCCCACCGCGCGCGGTGCCGTCAGCGTGCTGGGCACACGCGGCCTCGAACTGGGCCCCGGCGCCGCTGCGAACGTGAGCGTGCCGCACGCCTGGATCGGCAACTGGAGCCCGTGCATCGGCTGCCACTTCGACGCGTCTGGGCAAGGGCCGTGCGACACGGGCGGCTGCGGTGGCGGCCTGGCATGCAGTGAGGACGCGAGCGCGGTGCCGATGGACCGCACGCAGGTGTGCAGCTGCCGGCCGGGGGCCGCCGTGGTGCAGGGCTCGCCGTGCGCGCTGACGGGAGCAGGGGGCGCGCGTGGCGGCCAGGCGGAGTTCAATCTGAACGCGTGGGGCAACCTCGACTACTACGACCTCAACCTCTTCACGTACAACGCGGCCATGACCATCCGGCCGGCCAGCGCCGCCTGCCGGCCGAGCGGCTGTGTGCGCGACCTGCTGGCGCACTGCCCAGGCGGCGGCGCCGTGGCGGACGGCAGCGGCGCCGCCCGCGTCTGCCGCAGCGCGTGCGCGACGGCGCTGGACGTGGAGCACTGCCTGGCGCCGTCCGCGGCCGCGGCCCAGACCAAGGCGGCGTGCCCGTACGGCACCGTGTCTTACATGGCAGACCACGCGGTCCTGGCATGCCCGGGCAGCCCCGACTACACCGTCTCCTTCTGCGACTACCTGACCTGACGGGGGAGGGGCTGGAAAGTCGGGCTGTTACACAGGCAGCGCCCGTCCCAGCTTGCCGGGTTGCGCAGCGCGAGACACCCGGCTCACTCAGCACAGGCTCCAAGGCAGGCACACGCCCGTACATGGCTCTGCCAGCCGCGCTACTGCGCCCGCGTGGACAGGCCGCAAAAGGTGATGGCATAGTCCGGGCTGCCGCTGCAGCCCAGCAGCTGCGTGTCGTCGTTGGCAAACGTGGCCGAGCTCGGGCACAGCGCCTTGACGGCGCGCTGGTATGCGGACGAGAAGCGGCAGTGCGCGAGGTCCCTGTACGCCTCGCAGGCGCTGTTGCACGCGATGAGCTTTCCCGCGCTGTCGAGCACGCGCGCCGTCGCGGGCGTCTCCGGGCAGTGCTGCAGCAGGTCGGCCGTGCAGCCGCCGGCGCGGCAGGCGGGGTCCGAGGGCTCCACCAGCACAGCGATGTTGTAGATATCCGGGATCACGTCGTAAAAGTCCTGGCCGCCAAAGGAGTTGAACAGCATCTTGACCTGGGCGCGCCGCCACGGCCGTGAGTCCGGCGGGCGCGGGGTGCGCAAGCAGCCAGCGGCGGCGCGGTGCGCGCCTGAGTGTAGGGCGCGACGTTGCCGTTGTAGCACCGGAAGTTGGGTCCGCACTGCCCCGTCTCACACGCGCCCGCGCTGCCATTGTCCGCCCGGCAGCCCGTGCGCGCGCCCCAGGTGCCCAGCCAGGCCGGGGGGGCGATGAAGGTGGCGTTCTCGCCGCTGCGCAGCATGAAGCTGCCGTTGCCCAGCATTGGCGCGCCGTAGGTCAGCGGCCATACGGTGAAGTTGCATGCGTTGACGACCGTCAGCGTGCGGTTGCGCGCTGGCTGCGCGGCGGCGGGCGCTGGCGCAGGCGCCGTGCCTGTGTGCGCAGCGCGCGAGCCGCTGCAGTGTGCGCTCTGCGTGCAAGCTGCAGGGGTGGGACCACGAGCAGACGTGAGTAGTAGATTGAGCCCTGGCAGCCAGGTGCTAGATGGTCTATATAGCAAGATGCAGGCAGCCGCCAAGGCCAGCACCCACCTGGGCTCCCAGTGGAGCGCCCAGCTGCAGCCTGCACAACGAACACAAGCAGGAGCATGAGCATGGGCAGGTGGCTTGTGGAACACCACCCAGCTGTGAGACGCTTTTGCTTCATAGCGAGCATCCTAGCAGCACTCCTCTCCTTTGGACCGTTATGGAGTCGAGCCCCTTCTGCACGCAAGCGGCAGCACGAGACGGTAGGTTTGTCGAGAGCATAAGCGGGTTTCCGAGAGCCAGGCCTGAGCACACTCTTCCTACCTTGCGCAGACATTATGGTAGCCTTCTGGGTGGCCTGCATCCTTCTCTGCATGAACAGATCGCGTGCCGCACTCCTGGCGCCTGCGGCAGCAGTTTCGCCGGAACTGGCACCATATGGCAAAGTGAGTGCCTGGCCCACCTGTGCCCCTCTTCACTCGGTTGCTGCCAGCTCGGCAGTGCTGAGGCCAGCTGAACAGCGGGCGCCCAGGGCGCCCGCAAGCTGACGGTGGTGAACGCCTGCAACGCCACGGTGTGGCCAGTCGTCCGGGACAGCAAGCTGGCCGTCACCAGCGCATACGCGCTGCGGCCTGGCGGGCGCAGGAGCAGCCTGGTCCGTTCGGACTGGGCCGGCACCGTTGGGGCACGCAGTGGGTGCAACGCCGCGGGCCAGCAGTGCGAGACGGGCGAGTGCACTGCCGTGACGCCTTGCTCCAATGCCAACGTGGTGCCATACACGCAGGTGCCACGCAGCAGGTTCGTTACCGCCCCAGCGCAGCCGCGCCCAGCCTTGAGCTCGTGGCGCTCCCCGCGCCGCCAGGCCCAGTTCCTGCTCAACAGCTTTGGCGGGCTGGACATGTACACCGTTATCATGGATGTCTACAGCCTGCCGCTGCTCGTGCAGCCGGCCGCAGCCGAGCACGGGCGCAACTGCCAGCGGGGCGGCTGCACGGCGGACCTGCGCGAGCACTGTCCCGCCGCGGGCAGGGTCCGCGGCAAGGCGGGCCAGCCCCTGGCATGCTTGAGCGCCTGCGAGGTACGCATGTGGCCACCAAGCCAGCCAACGAGCATGGCAGGGCTGCACCTCCATGTGGCTGCCACTGTGAGAGCAGCCCGCAGGTGTACAAGGACATCGCGCACTGCCAGGACGCGAGCGCCTTCTCCAACCACACAAAGCGCATCTGTCCGACTGGCACGGCCTATGTCAACGACAATGACGCGCTGCTCGTCTGCGACGCCAACCCGGACTACACCATCACTTTCTGTGGGCTGCTCTGAGCAGGGCGTCAGCGCACAATTAATAGGCTACTGCTTGTCGCAGGCATGTCCTCAACCTGCCGCACCAGCTCACAGCAGCTACTCACCAGGCAGCTGGAGAGCACGTGGGCTCCCTTGGAGTCACAAATGCAGAGCATGCTCTGACGGTGCTGAGCACATTGTGTCAGGAGCGCAGAGCTGCGTTAGGTGCGAGGCGTCAACATCTGTAGTGACAGAGCTGCTTCCTTGGACAGCGAAATGCCCTCACACCATATTGTGGTTGGCCAAACTATCAGACAAATAGCTGCTCCTGTCCTAAGCAGCACACCATCATGCACAGCTTGTGTACACGCTCCCAGGCGTCAAGCACTTCGACGCGCGGGACCAAACTCTCGGACTACACCGCTGCATGCACCTAACGACACTGAGAGCTCACAAGACAAACATGCGCAGTGGGCAGAAAAGGTGTCAGTCACATGGCTGAAAGCCACCTGCAAGCGTTCAAGGAGGCAGCTCACACGCTGGTTCAAAGCACTTGGCAGTTTAGCTGCTCGCGCACTTGTATGCGCAAAAACATCAGGCAGGCACGCGCAGAGTCACAGCCAGGGGCGCCAGCCCATGAACGCCCGGCCCAGTATGTTCTCATCGGTGGCCATGTCGAGCAGGCAGCCTGCCTGCTGGTCAGGGGTGAGCGAAGCACTGCCAGAAACCTCGGGCGTTGCGCGCTTGTTCCGGCCAGCAGTGCCCCGCACCAGCTCCTGCGCCTCAGGACCGCCATGTCACCACACCCACTGTTCACATGTTCACCCTGCTCTCGCTCCACAAAGGGACTGCAGCTCGCAAAGTCCAAAACCTTGCACCCTGCCGGATGCAAACCACAACGGTGCAGCTCACAAGCTCTCAACAGCACCATGCACGGCGCCGGCACGGCGCACCTGCAGCGACGCCCAGTACTTTGTGCCGGCATGCCGGGGCGCGAGCTCCTTGATGAGGACCTCGACCGGGTGCGCCCCGGCCAGCTTCTTCTGGGCGGTGCCCACCTGCGCCGGCCCCATGGCCGCCTGTGCATGCGCCCCAAGTGGCACACGCCTGCTACGCAGAAACATGCTCGGCCGCTGGCGGTACTTGGAATCTCTAGTGGCTGCCTATCAGCATAGCCTGAGAGCCCCTGGGGCGTCAGTGCTCCCAACTCGTCAGTGTACATGGGGCATAGGCTGACACAGGCAGTAAACAGGAGAGGGCCATGCGAGCACCTTGTCGGCGATGTACGCGTCAGCGCTGGCGAGCTGTGGCGCAGCGCTGCCAGTCTTGGGCTTGCGCAGGCTCTGCAGCACGCGCGCCTCCCGCTGCCAGTCGCTGAGCGGCTCGCGCAGGAAAGTGTCCAGGATACCCTGTGGTGAAGCAGGTGTGTCAGCTTGCAGTGGAGGCAAAAGCCCAGCAGGAGGGCGTGAGCTTGATGCGCATGCAGCCAACAAACTTTCAGCTCGCACCTCGCCAGCGATCATGCACAGCACACTGGAGCTTGCACTGTGGCAGCGCGCATGCACTGCAGGGTGCCAAAAGCATTGCGCGCCAGAAGCAAACTTGCATGTCTAAGCATCGGGCGGCACCTCAAGCGCGTCGCGTCCCGTGCGCAGGGCAGCCAGGCCCCGCGCAAGCGGCGCAGCGAGCAGCGCGCATGCATCGTGGGGCTGCAGCGCTCCACGCAGCTGCCGCGTCAGCCTGAAGGGAACCAGCTCCGGGATGGGCAGCGCCTGTGCGCCGGTGCCGAAGGAGTACCTGCCACGGCGCGCCGCCTGTCTGACAAAAAATGCACTGCGGCGCCCAAGGTGCAGCTGAGCTGTGCACCTCCAGCTGCACAACCAGCACCCCGACAGGCTGGCATGTGATGCAATGCAAACTCCTCAGCGCACGGGATGTCGCCTGTATGAGATCCTAACAACCGCAGGAGGATAAGGAGTGCGGAATGCAGTGCATCTCCACCCCGCGCACCCGAAGTCGATGGGCACCAGCGCGCCGGTCGCGGGGTGCAGCAGGAAGTTGTCCAGGTGGCGGTCGCCAGACCCCGACATGTAGCCGGTGGCTGCCACGGCCGCCAGGCTCGCTGCGTACCCCCGCCGCAGCGCCAGGAAGGCCTCCGCGCTGCCAGCAAAGCGCAGCAGCGCCTCCCTGCAGCCAGCCGCATGTCCTGTGACTCAGGAAGGCTGTGACCGTTCAAGCGCCTGCATATTTGCAACATCACACCACCTGGCATGCTCGGCGACTCATACGTGGTAGAGCTGCACTCACAGCAGCTTGCAAAGTGAACGCAATCTCAACACACCTCTTGGCAAGATGTTACTGGTAATCATTAGGCACATGCGCATGGACCGCTGCCTAGAATGCACGCATCCAGCATCAAATGCAGAGCTTTTGCATGTAGAGGAATGGCAACCTGAGGGCATCCCAGCGAACATGCGCCTCTGCCGCATGCAGCTTGGCAAGCACAGCTTCATGCCGAACGCCGCCCTGCAGCAGCGCAAGGTGCTGCTCCACCATTCCTCCCTTCTTGCTTGGGCCACCAGTGAGAGCCACCACTCCGTTCCAGTAGGCTTCATCGGCTTTTGGGATGGCCTGCAGAACAGACATCACACTCACCATCCCAGTGGCTGGCACACAACGTCAGACAAGGTCAGCTGCGCATTCAGAGCTGCTGCAAGCGTCACGGTGGTAGAAGTGTGCAGGTAATGTGTCACGGTGGCAGGAGAGGGCAGGTGAGGGGAGTTGTGCAGGGCTGTACCTCTTTAGGTACCAGGCTGGGCTTGGTGATGACGTCCTTGAGAGATTGCGAGTCTTCCACGAAGGCGACCAGTCCCAGGGTGAGCCCGATCGGCACCACTGAGTACGTCCGCACCTGCATCCGAGGCAGCTCCAGCCTACGGTGTAAGTTGTGGCGCACACCTTAACACCGCCAGGTAACATACCAGAAGGCACATTCAACGCTGCTCGCCTGCCAGCGAACGCGGCACCGCCGTATGCCAGACCATATGCTCATTGCATGCACATGCACACCAGTGCACAGTGCTGCAGACAATGAGTACAGCCGTATGAGAATAACGCGGCTCCTTCATAGGGTACTCATGCGGTGGCAGCGCACACACTGCCATCACAACGCTCAGCTCGTCCAGACAGACTAAAGAGCACCGCAGCCGCACCTGCAGGCCGTGTCCGGCCGCTGCTGCGTCGCGCGCGAGGAGCCCGTTCGAGACATCCAGCAGCTGCTCCATGCGCTGGTCAATGCGCAGGTCCTCACCGCCCTTCACCAGCCACTCCGTCTTCCTGCAACAGCACAAGCAAGTTCCAGCGCCAGATGTCAAGCCGTGAGCTCTTCGTCGATGCCTTAACACATGCTGAGCAAGGGGCATGACCAATCTGGCGGCAGCGCCTTTTCAAACGGTGGAGACCGTGGCATGAAGCAGCCCCGGGCGCAGTGATAGCATGCCTATGCATGGAACAACCGCTAAAAGCATGTGCAAGAAAATGCATCTGCTGTGCAAGCGAGGCTTAGCAGTGCAAGGCAGTGTGAGCATGTGCAGTAATGGGCGCGCACTTGAAGTCGTCGCCGTAGATGCTCAGCTTGATGGGCCGCTGCTTGGACGAGAAGATGTTCACCGTCTGTCCAAACCCGACAATGCGCACTGGCTGCGGCGGCCCTGCTGCCAGGGCAGCTATGCTGGGCATCCAGGGCATCTCCACACCCTCGCCACTTGCATCTGCGCACATGCGCCGTTGCGAGAGGTGGCTTGCGAGCTTAATTTATAGTGTTACTGGGTGACACACGCTGCAGTAATGACAATGGCCTGCTGGCCCAGCATCAGGTACACCAGTGATAGCACACTCACAGCTTTTGCCCTTCCTGCCTTGCCTCTCGAAGGGGCACACACTCGCAGCGGTCATACCCTGACCCGCGGCGCACTGTCAGGGCAGCCAGCGGCGCACCGCCTGCCGAGAACGCGGACAGCCACGGCGACAGGCGCGCCAGGTCCATGCTGCCCAGCGCTTTGGTCGCCAGCTTTGCGGAGACAGTTGCGCACGCCGCGGCAAACGTCCTGAATGTGCAGAGCCCTTGAGCTGCACCCCCGGCCATGCTGACACAGGCTGCTGAACATGCACGCAAGAGCGCTGCAGCTTTGCGTCGCCAGCCATGCGCATGATCCAACGGGTCACTCTGTTCCACTGACGACAGGAGTCAACAGGCCGGGCTGCACCGTGGACCCATCTGTGCCAGGCGCTGGCCGCCTTTGCCGAAAGCTTCTTCGAACGCTCCGCGCGCGGCGGCAGCCACCTCCTGGCTGACCGTGGCAGGGGCGGCGCCCGGAGGCGGCAGGTAGTCGCCGACGACGCCTGGGAAGGCGCCCGCGCGGTACAGCTCTGCGGCCGCCGCCTGCATCACAGTGCATCACCACTTTTGTAGGTGCGGGGGGCGTGGCCCTCAGAGCGGCGGCAGTCGCACACCAACAGGGGGTCGCAGGGCACTTGCGTGCTCCTGGTCGTGCAGCAGCGCAGCAGTCGCGCAGCACCTTTTTATGCAGAAGCTGTGTCAGTCATGCACACTGGTGTGCCGTACCCGCGTCAGCGCGCTGGGCTGTGCGGCAGAGGGGCCCGCGCACGTTGTGCCCGTCGGTGATGAGGGCGTCCAGCTGCTGCTGCCAGCCCTGCCAGCGCTGCTGCGGCAGGATCAGGGCGTGCAGCTCGGCCGCGAGGCGCTGCAGCGCGGCGTCCGCCAGCAGCGGCTCCAGCACGGCTGCGTGGCGGTGCCCCGCGTCGCCGTAGTGCGCCCGGCTCAAGCCAAAGGGCAGCGCCAGGCTCTGCTTGTGCGCGCGCGCCAGCGCCTGCACGAGGCGATCTGACCATGTACGGTGCAGGTCTCTGACGCTGCTGCGTCTTCCCAAGAGCTGCAAACAGGGGCGCCGGCGACACGCAGGCTGTTCGGGCTGCCGGGCGCACGGCGAGCGTGGGCAGCAGCGCCTCGCCGGCCGCGCTGTCCAGCAGCGACAGCATCTGCGCCGCCCAGGGCAGGAAGGCGTGGAGGGGCACGCGCGGCCACCCCGCCGCCCACTCGCTGCGCGGCGCCGGGTCCGCGCCTCCCAGCAGAGCCAGCGCGCGGGGCACCAGCAGCTGGGCATCGGTGCCTGCCACGCCGTGCAACCCGAGAGATTGGTTTCAAACAACCGGCTACCGTGCGCTGTATCTGGCCTGTGCCATGTTGCAGCATCACAATCAGCTATGAGGCACTGGCGCGGATGGCTCGGATGCAATCACAAGGTGCCTTCCTAACACAGCACAGTAACGGCATGCGTGACCATTGCCTATGGTCATTTTTGCCTAAAGTTTTGAACTCGGGCCGCAATGGCCGCAGGACCAGCCACCATCATCACCGCAGGGAACGTTCATGACAATGCCCTCTGTCGGACCGAACTGTCTGCCACGGCGCGTGTGCGCAGTGACAGCACACTGACTGGCCGCGCACCAGCGTCGGCGCCGTAGCGCATCGCCTGGAGGAGGCTGCGCAGAAAGAGCGCGGCCATGCCGCCAGCCTCTGCGGCCACTGCAGCGGCGGCACCGATCAGGCCCCCTGCGGCCTCTTCGCCGCCTGCCGCGTCCTGCACGGACGCGCAAAAGACTCGTTCCATGGCCGGCCAGAGTGTGCACAGTGCTTGCAGCGCTGCTTTGGCAGGTGCGCAGTGCTTGTACAGCCAGCACAGCCAGCATGCAGGGCAGTGTACAGCATGTGAGAGGGAGCGGCACACTCCTTCGCAGTGATGAACCCGCACGGGGCCGCGCATATGGGCCGCATGAACGGGGGCGCACGCGCATGAGGCTGCTGCAGAGGAGAGCCAAGCGCAGCGCGGCCTGCGCCGCCTCAGCCGCACCCTCTGCGCCAGGTGCCGCGGCGCCGGCGCTGCTCTGGACGCTGCCGTGCGGTCCAACCCCAGCGGCTGCAGCATACGCCACTAGGGCCTCTGACAGCAGGCCGCGCGCGACAGGTGAGCTCGGCCCCGCCTCTGCCTCCGCGTTGGCCCCCGACTGCGCCAAGACACGCTTTGCGTCGCCCTCCAGGATGCGCCGCCGCGTCATCGCCGTGCTTGCCGCGGCCGAGCCTGCAGCGGCTGGACCGGCATGCGGAGGGGCGCGCAGCATGTCGCGCAGCGACGCCTGCAGCGCCTGATGCAGCGGCGCGCTGCTCGGGGTGTTGTGCACCTGCACACCTGATAATGCTCTCATGCGGCTGGGATAGCTGTGCATGGACATACAAATGCAAAATGGGGGCTGGCAGGCACTGTAAAGTTGCATAACAAGCTGATGCTCACTGACGCATCAATCGCTGGATTACCAGAGCCAAAGCTCAACACGTTGTCAGGCAAGAAGGCTGGGTCTGCAGACAAGGAAGCACTCGGAGACTGCCGTGGGGCATGCATGCAGGGTCGTCGCGCCTGGGCCAGGGAGACGCGCAGCTGCGCCTCAGAGAGCGCGCCGCGAGGCAGGGCGGCTTTTGCAAATGTCAGCAGCTCCTGCGCTGCATCAGCAAAGCCCTGCCGCTCCAGGGCGCATGCGCAGCCCAATGCCACCTCGCCGCGCAGCCGCTTCACCTCCTGCACGCGCAAAAGTTGCCTCTGGCGAGCCCGCATCTGAGGCCCCGTGCTGATACGAGGCAGATGGCGTTGGGCTGACCGCACATGGCTTGCCATGCTGCACAGCGTCCCTTGCACTGTACATGCTCGAATACGCTTTCGTGTGTGCAAACGCAGATGGCTTGTACCCTGCATTGCATGAAATGCATCACTGAGGGTGTCCAGCTGCGAAGAGTGTCCGCGCACCCGCCACGACTCGCCCCGGCCCTCATTGCTCAGCTTCAGGCTGAGCGCTTCCAACAGAGCCTCCCGCGTCGCCGCGACCGTCAGGCAGGCGCTCGCGCTTGGCACGGCACTCCCAGGCCAGCGCGCGAGCCAGCGCCCGGCCAGGGACGCCAGCGCGGCCGGCGCGTCAAAGTGGAGCGGCTCTGCTTGCGCGCTGTGCAGCAGGGTGGATGCCTCCTGCCACACACAGCGTGTGCTTGTGCCCCTTAAAACGGTACACCCACCAGCTTAAAACAGCCCGAGGGCGTTTTGAACGTCAAGTGGGTTCTATGGAAAATACTGAACATGACAGCCGCTTACAATACCAGACATGCACGATCGATGCCATTCAGGCATGAGGGTGCAAGACAGAAGCACTGCATGAGCCATTCTACTTAGAACCTCGCAGAGACGTCAGGGGACGTGTTGATGCTGCAAATGATCCCTGCCCAGCTCCCCGGTGGTGCGAGCGCGCCTGGATCTCGGCCAGCGGCTGCAGCATGGCCAGCGCCTGCCAGCGCCGCGCCTCGCTGAGCGGGTGCAGCGCGCCCCAGCGCGCGCGGAAGTGCTGCAGCGCGCTGTCCACCTCTGCCCTGCACCTGCGAGCAAGCACGACAATGCGCAGTCGCTTCAGCTGCGCATCATGCGGGCCGTGCTGGCGCCATTTGTGTAGATAGTCAACCTAGTCGCATAAGCACCAAGCGTGTACGTGAGGCTGCAGCAATTATCGCGCACCAGGGCAACATGCTTGACATTGCATTTGCTGATTCCCTGGATACATTGAGCATGGATGACTGCGTTGGTGTGTTGCACAGCTCCTCAATTGCACTACTCAGACATGTCAGAGTCAAGTGCGGGGGCGCGCACAAAGTCCGCTCTCCAGCAATCTTCCAGTGGTGCAGAGGGGTCGCGCCTGTCCCACTCGCCGGCGGTGGCCGCCTGGACGGCCAGCTCGACCGGGACGCGTGCCTCCAGCAACGCGCGCCGCGCCTCGCTCGTTGCGGACTTGCGCAGCAGGGCAGCCAGGCGCGGCCGGTCATTGGGCAGGAACAGGCATGCGCGCACAAAGGGCCTGCGCGCGGCCCCCTGCTTCGGTGAACACAACGCCTTCACATTCAGACACGGCCACTGCTGGACAGCCCTGCTGAGAGAAGGCGACACCCGCACGCGCCGTGCATCTGCCCTGTCTGCAGTACAGGTGCGGGGAGTGAAGGACAGAGCCGCAAGCAGCGCACCGGAGGTACTCTGGCCCCCGCCACGCCTCCCTGGTCTCGAACAGCAGGTCATCCTTGCCGCCAGGCGCGTCAGCGCCCCCCGCTCCATCCTGCAGGTCCATGCGCGCCGCATCAGCGCGCCCGGCCGCGTCCTCCAAGTCCATGCGCGCCGCGAGCGACGGCCCCGCCGCTGCGTCCTCCTTAGCCGAGTCCAGCTCCAGGTCCACGAGCCGCAGCAGCTGGTCCCAGCTGCCCAGCTCCTCCAGGCACCTGCGCGCCGCGCGCCGCCGCGCCCAGTTGCCGTGGCAGCCACGACCGGCCTCCATCTCACGGCCACGGTCGTACGTCTTTGGTGGCAGCCCCAGCACAGCACAGGCGCGGGGCGAGTCTGTTGATGCACTGGCGTCAGATGGGCTTGGGTGCCGGGTCGTGACACGTCGCTGCGCGCACCGCATGCGCTCCGCGGACCACCAGGCCTCCTCCTCCGCGCTGGGCTCCTGGCCGCCCAGCAGCTGGGCTGCCGGCCCCGTGCGCGCCGCGGCCCCCGTCTCGTCGGCAACGGCCTGCATCATCTGCTCGTACATGGCGAAGGCCGCTTCCGTCTGGTGGCTCGCAAAGGCGGCTGTCGCCTGCTGGGTCCCAGAGCACCTGCACAAGCAGTCACCAAGGGCTCAAGCAGGTGTCTGCAGGTAGAGAGATCCCAGCATGTGGCCTGAAGGGATCGGCCGGCCTTTCTCCTGAAGTGTTTCATGTCGTTAGAGTACACCATGGGACTGCATGCGACAGGAGGCGCAGGAGGCAGCTGCCGTGTCGGCGCCCCACCCACGCCCCACCCCTCGTAGACACTGCGCCGCAGAGGTGCACCGCCCCTGCTGAGGGAACACGCCCGCGGCCCCCAGGGCCAGGGCGGCGGGGCGCGCCGGGCGACGTGCGCGGCCTGCGCCACCTGCGCCAGGTGCTCCTCGCCCAGGCGGCTGTACAGGTCGCACAGCGCGGCCCAGGAGCGCTCGCTGGCGCCCACGGCCGGGTCCGCGGCCGGCTGCGCCGCCGGCCGCCGGCGCTTGCGCTCCGGCTCGGCCGCGGCGTCCCGCGCGCCGCCGCCGCCGAACAGCAGCGCCTCCTCGACCTGAGCGCGTGCGGCCGCGCTCGCTGCCCGCCAGATGCTCTGGCACTCCCGGCAGGCTGCTCGTTGGGTCACAAGGGCTCATACTGTGCGAGCGCGGAGCTGTGAGCGGGCGGGCACCTGCAGAGCGCCGGCCTGCAGCCCGCCGGACGCCTTGGCGGCGGCGGCGGCCGCGGGCACGGGCACCGTGCTGGCACCGCCGCGGTCGGCGAGGGCCAGCCGCTGCAGGGCGGCCACGTAGCCCGCTTCGCTGGGGCCGCGCTCGAAGCAGGCCGCGAGCGCGCCGCGCAGGCGCGCCCGCATGTCCGCGCCAGCCGCGCCCATGGCCGCCTTGAACAGCAACAGCGCCTGCAGCAGCTGGCCGGCGAGCGTGCTGTTGGTGCTGGCGGCCACGCCTGCGGGAGCCCCATGTGGTGTGACAGCTCAGTGTGGCGTGCACGCTGCGTCGCTGCGCCAGAGAGGCACTTAGTGGTGGGGTGGTAGGGTAAGGGTTTTCACCAGCACACATAGCACTTGACAACTCACCTGTATGTGAAGGCCTATCATGTGCAAATGTGAATGTGGTAGGCAGCCACAACACAGGAGCTCGCACCTGCCACTTCATTGACCTGGATCATGTAAGAAAAACTTCCTTCTCCGCTTCCTTAAGCAACCAATGGCGGTCATGCGTCTCTGCGCACCGACAGAAGCTCCAGAGGCCCCTCGAGGGCAGCGCGGGCGCGCACGCAGCGGGTCCAGCATGGAGCCGAGATTGAGCGTCTCAATGTCCGGCAGCTCGCCCTTGCGGTACCGCCGCAGCAGCGCCACCTTGCTCTCTCGCGCCGCCGCCGCGCGCCGCGAGGCCTCCCTGCCGCGCAGCGCGCGGCCGCCGGCGCCAACGCCGCCGCCGCCGCCTGAATACCGCGCCAGCCGCCGGAAGACCTGCCGCGTCCGCACGCCGCGATCACACGTGCATGACGTGCATGAAGCGTGCGGCGGGGACGCAACCGCAAGAGCTGCAGGAGCCTGCACAGGCGACCACCATGCGCGTGCCACACATGCAGCGCGTCCTGCAACACTGACGGCCGGTCAGTGTGACTCAGCCATGCCTGCCTGCGCTGCGAATCACACGAAAGTTAGACAGCAGGCCAATTCTGCTGCCGCACAGCGCGCCTGAGTGGTGGATGCGAGACCGGGGATGGCGCCCTCTGCTTGGCCCGGCGGCACCGGGGTCGGCGCGGGCCCCGCGGGCGCAGCCACGGCGCCCAGGCTGGCCTCCGGCAGCGCCAGCGAGTAGCTGAAGCTGGCTGATGCGGTGCCGTACTGGGTGGCGCGCAGCACGCCGGCGCCCAGCTGGCGCGCGAATCAGGGCCGGGTCATTCCTGCCGTTGCAGAGCGCCATGCATGCTGCCGGTGCCATCCCGCGACGTGGCACGGCTGTCCTGCATGTACCGCGCAAGCTCGCGATGCAAATGGTGTCCCTGGGGTTGCTGGCGCGCTCGGGCCGGGCGCTGCACCTGCCTGTACGCGTCCGCGCCGGGGCCAAGCGCCTGGCTGGCCTCCCACTGCTGCGAGAACAGCGGCGCGACGCCGAGCGCGGTCTGCGACAGCGTGTCGACGGCGTAGTCGGCGAATTCGCACTCAGCCAGCGACTCCTGGAACAGCCGGCGCTCGTTGGCGCGCGCCGCGCGCGCAAGCTCCAGCGCCAGCACGGCCGCGCTGCACGCCCACTGCGCCTCCAGGCGCGCCGCCTGCGCAAGCAAGGAGCCGTCTCTTTGCCCATAAATGCATGCCCATCAAGGGCATGCCCATCATGGGCAAGGTGCGCACGGCGGGCGTGGCTGTGCGCCCGCGCCTCAAAGCTGCCGCGTTGGCGGGTAAGCAGGCGCGCTGCGCTCTGCCAAGCGCAGAGTGCCCACGCACCGTAATAGTGAGTATTCATCAGCGAAGCATGCTCAGGCTAGTTTCTGCCAGGAGGTGCAGGAAATGATGAGCCGGGGCGCCCCGAGCGGCGCCCGCCCCCCAGCGGCGCACCCAGCTGCCCGCGCCGTCCAGGCCGTCCGCCAGCAGCTCGGCCAGGCGCTCGGGGAGGTTCAGCGGCAGCGCCGAGTGCCAGAAGGCCAGCGCCTGCATGCAGCCGCCGCTCCTTTCCCGACGATCAAGCACCGACAGCAGCGAGCAACAGCATTGAACAGCACAGGTCAGCCGCTCGCTGCATGCAAGCACAGCATGCCACACCGCGCATGTGATGATGCAGGGACTTGGCGCTGATGGACTGGCACCTGGCTGCGGAGTGCGGGGTCCGGGTCCCCCAGCAGCGCCAGTAGCGGCGGCCGCAGCTTGGGGTGCCACTCGGGGTGCTGCTGCCAGGCATCACGCAGGATGGTGAAGTAGTGGCTGCGGCAGCCCACGCCGCTGTGCAGGGAGATGCGCGGCAGCAGTGCGTCCAATACAGTGCCTGCAGCAAAAGCAGCACACTGCCTTGTACACAAGTCCTCTGTCAACTTTAGTATTCATGTGAGTGCCATCCCCGTTACAACCTGGAGTGCCTTGTCCGGCGCGCAAGAGCACACCGGTGCTGCCCTGTGCAGGGCCCAGCACTGGGCGCCTGCACACGAGCTGGGAACCAAGCGGCACGAGGCGGGCCGGCAGCGCCAGCGCGCCCGACCTGCGTCAGCGCTGGACACGTGCGGCAGCAGGGCGGCCAGCAGCGCGAGCGCGGAGGCGCGCACGCCCTCGTCCACGCTGCCCAGCAGCTCGGGCAGCCGCGGGCGCAGGCTCTGCAGCAGCCCCGCCCTGAGCAGCCTCTCCGGCGCGCCCCAGCGCAGCACCTCGAGCGCCATGCCCCGCTCGGCCCCTCGCGCACTGCGCGCCGGCACGCGCGCGCTTGGTGGGACACGGTTCTGACCTTGCTGATACCGTGTCAGGTGCAGGCCTGGGCATGCGACAGGATGGAGCAGTGCGATGCGCATGTGTGGGCAGTGCTTTGCGGGGGTGCGCACCTGCATGACGCACTGGCGACCCCTGCTTGCAGTGCCGAGGCGGCTGCCGTCTGAAGCTCGGCAGAGCGCAAGGCCGGCCGGGCAGCGGGCGGGCAGCGGGCAGGCAGCGCACTTGTGCACAATGGTGAGGATGTGCGTGGTGAGCACATCCACGAGCTCCTTGTGGTAGGCGCACGCGCGCTCCACCGCCCTGATGGCCCTGCACGCCGCACACCGCAGCCGCGCGTTAGCGGTAAGCAGGTGGCCTCTGACGCATGCTGTGACCACCGGCCCAGCGCCTGCCAGATGCGCCAGGACCGTGCACGCGCGCACGCAAGCTACCAAGCGGGCGGCGCCGCTCTGCAGGGCCGCACTTGTCAGGGGAGCTGCTGACAAGGTCGACGAGCCGCTCGCGCACGCGCTCCCTGATCCTGGCCAGCGTCACGCGCGGGCTCGCCGCGGGGTCGCCCACCCTGCTGAGCTGGCGCAGCAGCACGCCTGCCGACCCAGCCGCACTTGAGTGGTGTCCTCATGCAGTGGCCTCATGCAGAGCGCAGGGCCGTGCGCGCAGCACAGCGTATGGGCAGTGCCAGCGCGCTGGGTCGAGCTGTGCATCTGGTAAAGCAAGAGATTTCCTGGCAGGCTGCAAGCACGCCGGACATGCATCAGCAAGGCACCACTCATTGGCTGCGCGGACAAATGTGCTGGGAGACCTGCGCATGCGCTGCTAAGGCGCTATCACACGAGCAAGGGACGTTCCTCTTCTGCCATGTTCGCGTGTAAGACACAAGGGTAACATTCAGACAATGTGCCAGCTGCACTGGCGACGCAGGCAGAAGCGGCGCTGCGGCCACCGGGAGCACCTGCTGCGGTGCCCGCCACGCCCAGGATGGCCATGCCCTGCTCGGACGACAGGAAGCGCAGCACCTGGTCCACCGCCCTCTCTGCGTGCGGCTGCGCCAGGACCGCATCCGCCCGCCCGTACAGCAGGCCTGCGCGTGGGGCGCGCAGCCCCCTCGCCGCGGGCCCCAGCGGCCGCAGCATCGGATGGTTCAGGGGGCGCTGGTGCGACGAGCGCGAGGGGCTGCGAGGGGCCTTGGGCGGCAGCGCCTGCGCGCAGCGGCGCGCCTGCAGCAAACAGCTCCAGGCCGAGCGCGTGGCGCCGGCGGGCGTCGCCGCCGTCCTGCTTCTTGGCCGCGAGGTAGTCCAGGCAGGCCGCGAGCGGCAGCGGCGCCGCCAGCGCCGAGCGGCTGATGAAGAGCCGGATCAGCTTCTTGTTGTTCTGCAGCACCCGCGCCTCCCTGCTGAAGGCGGCGCGCACCTGCGCGGCCCCCGGGGCGGCCCCTGAGCGGCCGCCTGTGCAGCGCCGGGGGATGCTCACAGCGTGCTCCATGCAGGCCCGCCCGGCTGCCTCGACAGCCGGCGCGCCTTCGCCGCCCCTTGGACCTGCTGAGGCGGGGGGCCGCGCATCCACGCCTGCCGCCCTCGAGCAGGGGCATGCTGCGGGCGGGCGCGGGCGCGGACCAGGTGGTCCACGAGCCGGCGCGCGGATTCCTCGGGCGGCCGCGGGAACAGCGCCGGCCACTCGAGCCAGGTGACGCAGCAGTCCAGCAGCAGGTAGTGGACGCCCTTGTCGGGCGGCGCGGCGCCCAGGACCGCGTCTAGCATCGCCGGGAACCAGTGCTCCGCATGCCGGCCGAACACCGACGGCGGCGCTGCCTGCGGCTCCTGTGGCGCCTGCTGCTCTCCAGCCTCCTGGGCACCCGCGTGCACTCCCCTCATGCCTCCAGGAACAAGGACAAGAAGCCTCGCAATACAGGAACGTGATTTGGTGCGAAAAGGCGGTGTAGCAGACGAGCGGATGCGCAGAGGGGGCAGACCTTGGCGGCAGCACTCTGCTCAGCCGCCCGGTCCACGTGGCGGCGGTGCACATGCAGCACGGCCTGCACAGCAGGCAGCACCGTGGACACCACATCGGCAACAGCCAAATCAGTGCACACGTCATGCGGAGAGCTGTGGCAGGAGAGTGGTCAGCCCTTTTGGGAGACCACATGGGCAGTGGTGCGACCCAAGCCGCTTGCACGACGGGTGCAGACCTTGGTCACGAACAGGCGTGCATAGCGCGAACAGTGGTCAGCCCTTTTTGGAGACCACATGGGCAGCGGTGCGACCCAAGCCGCTTGCACGACGGGTGCAGACCTTGGTCACAAACAGGCGTGCATAGCGCGGTACGTCAGGCGACCGAACCACCCTGAGCAGCAGCAGCATCCACTCTGGCATCGCCTCGGTGGCGGAGCCTGCACGGGCATGATAGAGCCGATGAGCTAGCTTCATGCGGCAATATGCCCAGGTTTCGTGCCTATCACGTCTAATCTTCAGAGCTGCTGCTGCCATTCATGCGTGGCTGCATGGACGTGGCAAATTTGTGAGTGCATGTTGATTGTAGGTCAAGCTATAGATGACATGCGCCACTTTTAAAGCTAATGCACGTTGTGCTAGCATTTGTCCATGACATATCACACACTGCAGTCCCAGCACTTGCTGGCGCAGGTTAGGTAGCGCAGCGCGGGCGTGCGCGCCCAGCGCGGCGGCGCGCTCGATGAGGCGCACGAGCGGCAGCATGGCCGCGTGGCGGTCCAGCTCGTCGTCCTGCGTCGCCAGCGCGTCCTGCTCCCCGCTTGGCGCCTGCCCCAGCCGCTCGTCCTGCCGCGCGCGCGCGGGCGCCCCGTCATGTCGCGCCTGCCCGGTGGCTGGTTCAGCAGAGCGCGGCGGGCACCCGCGTCGCACCCAGCAGAGCACCGTGGCGGCAGGGGGCCCTGCACATTCATATCAGGATGCAGGCCGGCATGCCTGGCATCGAAAACAGAGTGTGACAGGCTGGCCATGCTCCAGCATCGCATGACGAGCGCGCTGTCTGTGAGCGAGATAGAGCTACGCGCCTGTTCATCCTCCGCGCCGCCTGTTGCCTCCAGCGACCTGTGGAAGGTTTCCGTCACGCCGGACTGGCTGCCCAGCTCCCCGGCCGCCTGCAGCTCATCCCCTGCGGCATGGCCAAGCGAACGCTGAGAGCCTGTCACGGACGTAAGAAGTACCTAATATTGGGTGCCTGCGCGCGCCGCACCCGTGGCGTACTGGGAGGCCGAGAGCTTGTCGCCCAGGGAGGCGCCGAGCGAGGCGCCCAGCGAGGCCATGCTGCCCAGGGTGGCCATGCTGGCCAGCGTGGCGCTCGCGCCGCCGTGGCGCCGCTCCGCGCGCAGGCGCTCCACGATGCCGGCCACGCTCGTGGTGGCGCGCCGGTAGCTGGCGCCGCGCTCGATGCTGACCTCGGTGTCCAGCTTCAGCCCCTCCATGCGCGCCACGTCGAGCAGCTGCGCCCAGGGGCCTGCGCGGCGCGGGGCGGGTCGGCACGGCCCGCGCTGCGGCCACAGCAGGACCGGGACTGTGGCAAGCACCCATCGAGGCCGTGCTTGCCGCCCTTCACTGGCTTGACCGAGACGCGGCTGGGCCGTGGCGACTTTGAGGCTGCCACAGGCCAGCCGCGTCTCGGTCAAGCCATTGAAGGGCAGCAAGCACTACCTGGATGGATGCTTGCCACGGTCCCGGTCCTGCTGTGGCCTGGGTGCATGCACAAATGGCCGCCCCATGCATCACCAGGCCGGGCAAAACTGCATATCGCGGCGACAGACGCATCAACTGCAACCGTCCCCATGGCCGCAGGCAGTGCTGCTGCACCTGCATCGCTGCTGTCGGGCGCCCTGAGCGGGATGGCGAAGAATTTGACGTCGGTCTGCGTGGCGACCGCCAGCGCTGCGGCGGCCGTGAAGGCGGCGACGCGCGCTGCGCGCACGGCGTCGTCCAGCGCCGCGCCGGTGCCGTCCGCGCTCAGGCTGCGCACGTCCTCGCATGCCAGCTTGCAGATCCTCTGCAGCCCAGCACATGCCTCATGTTCAGCGTACCGCACACCCTTGTCAGTGGGCAGGCGAATGTGCTCTTGACATGCGCAGGCATAGGATCTGTATGAGAAGCGCTGCATGCAAAATTTCCCATTGAAGTTGGAGCACCAGGAGGCACGCATGCTCGTAGCTGGCTGTCGCGGCAGAAGCGGTGCAGCCAATACCAGAAACTCTGCAAATAGAGGTAGACCTGGCCACACCAAGGCCATGCCCACCATGTCCATGCAGCGGCACAAAGGGCGGCGGCAGGCATGCGGCGCACAGCATTGCTGGCGAACGCCGGCTGGATGCGCTGCTTGATGTCCGCGGCAGGCAGGGCGTCGTACATGTGCTCCACGATCCGCCAGGCAGCGGTGCGCGCCGCCAGGCCGGCCTGCTCATCTTTCCTGAGCCATCCCAGCGCCGCGCCGTCAGCAACACAAAGAGACTGCACCTCGCCAAGCTGCGCAGCCTGCCCGAGCCTGACGGGTGCCGCAGCGCTTGTCAGCACGGGTGGATTTTGTATCAGGGCGCTCGGCATGTCGTCCACTGCTTGCCTTAGCCCCGCTGCAAAGCAGCCAAAAGCGAGGTGCAGGTGTGGCTGAGGGCGCACTCGAGCCCGGGCGTAGCTGCCGGCTTTGACGTCAGCACAGCGAGCAGACCCGGGGCGCGCGTACTGAGCGCGCGCAGCTGATAGGCGGCGTCCGCCAGGGAGAGCGCCGGCAGCAGCACAGCGTGCAGCATCGTGCGCCTGCGCCTCTGCAGTACGTCAGCGGCGCTTCGCAGCCGCTTTGCGCACTGGCGCACGGTGGCGTGCAAAGCCGCCTCTGCTAAAACTTGTATTATTTGTAGTTATTATATTATATATTCTTGGTCACCCTCGCTGAGGCTGTGTGTCGAGCAGCTCAGCGGACTCCAGGCAGAGCAGCATCAGGGCACGAGTGCGCAGGCCAGGCGCGCCTGATCTCCACCGGCAAGGGGAAGCCGCTGTGCCGCTTGAACACAAAGCTCCACGCGAGGTCGAGCAGCGCGTCGGCCTGCGCCTCGGCCTGGGCCCGCGCCGCCGGGTCCGCGCACGCCTCGGGCTTGGCGGGCGAGCCGGCGGGCGACCCGGCAGGGCTGGCGAGCGGCGACGCGGCGGGGCTGGCGCGCGCCGCCCCGGCCGGCTGCAGCGCGCGCGCGCGCTCCAGGCGCTTCCAGGGCGCGGCCGCGACGAGCGCCAGGCGCAGCTCCAGGCTCGCCTGCAGCAGGTGGCCGCGCGGCGCGCCCATCTCGCGCAGCACGGGCAGCACTGCCTGCGCGCATTGCAGCGCGCTCTGGCGCCCGTTCGTGTGCAGGGCAGCCGCTCTGGGTGTGACTGCAGCGGCGGATCACAAGACATCCGGCACTACTCTGTTGTGCCTTGCCGAATGGCGTCGGGAGGCGACAGCCTCATGGGCATGCGCTGCATTCCATGCAGCCACATGTGTGGCGCCTGGCAGCAGAGCCAGGGCGAGAGCTGAGGGTCGTGCCCAACGAGCAGTGCGGGACACCATGCGCTCGCGGTGCAGGCGGCTGTGGGCCGCATGGGCCGCACCTCCAGCAGGCCGCCGATGCGGTGCCCCTGGTCGGCCGCCTCGGTCAGCGCGTCGAACAGGGCCAGCAGCTGGCCGCTGAAGTCCCGCCACTGCGAGCTGCCTGTGCGCGCGCCCTCCATGTTCGCTGGCTGCCAGTGGATGAGGTGCAGTGGCAGCCTGTCCTACCTGGCAGTGCACTGACGCACTGCCTGCTCACTCTGTGTAGCATGTGTAAGCGCTTGCTGGCTCATTGCATGCGGGGACACTTGCACAAGGTACCAGGTGCTGTCCGGCGCCCTCCCTGATGCAGACGCCCGCCATGGCCACTTTCCGGCAGGCGCGCCCCCCAGCGCTGCAGCACCTCGGGGCACGTCCCACGAGCAGCCCGGCAGCGCATCGTCCACCAGTTGCCCCACGGCGGCCTCGACGCCCTTGCGCGCGTCGTCGTGCAGGCCCAGGAAGTGGCTCAGCAGCTTGAGCGCCTCCGCGCGCGGCTCCGCATCAGCCACCCCCCTGCGCAGCGCGCGCCCGGCGTGTCATGCACGCGAGCCTGCCTCGCCAGCGCCTGCCGAGCACTCGCACGGCCGGCCAGAGCCGACCGCACTGCCCCGCTCAGTGCGCGGACGCGCTGCGGCCTGTCGAGACCAGACAGCCATGCAACCCCCACTTGCATGGGTCGCGCCCATGCATGATGGGTCCTGTCACGACGTTCATGGGACGGCGCGCGCCTGAGCTCCAGCACGCCGACGTAGAAGCCCAGCAGGACCTTGGCCGCCGGCGCAGCGGGCGAGAGCGCGCGCTGCGGCGCCAGCGCCAGCAGCTGCGCCAGCAGGCGCAGCAGCGCGGCGCGCGCGTCCGCCGCGCCGGCGGGCGCTGCGCCGGCCGGCCGGCCGTCCGCGCCCAGGCCCAGCAGCGCGCCCATGCGGCGCGGCAGGTGCCGCAGCAGCGCGTCCACGAACGGCCTGGCGCATGGACACGGACTGGTTCAGGGTTGGCGCAAGCCTCATCATTCATCAGCGCCGCTGGGCTTGGGGTCGCCGAAGCAGCAGCGGCGAGCTGCCTCCCACAGGGCCCG
>JAABUO010001910.1_pt1 | contig 26156 bp, 15 predicted proteins | sample 5559291 | NCBI WGS metagenome assembly JAABUO01 (sample SAMN10711878, study PRJNA513372) | rock metagenome | isolation source: Antarctica rocks | place: Antarctica: Victoria Land, Finger Mt sud
CGAGGCTTCAACATCTTTCAAGGGCAGTGTCTCTACTTTTGAAGTGGGTAAATGGCCATGTTCAGGGGAGCCGGGTGGGAGAGCAATCCTTCCAGCAATTGCAGATGCTGCTACAACGGCAGGGGAGGCTAGATAGGCCTGTGCTTCCTTTGAACCCATCCGTCCCTTGAAATTTCGGTTCGTGGCTGATATACCAACCTCACCGTCCTGTAACAGGCCTGTGCCAAGTCCAATACAAGGGCCACAGCCAGCAGGTAATGCAATTGCGCCAGCCGCAAGTAGTGCCTGCCAGTCTCCAGATTTCTCTGCATCAGCCTGTACTTCGGAAGAGGCTGCTGCAATATAGAACTCCACACCATCAGCAACTTTGCTCCCTCTGACTACATCAGCCGCTGAAGCAATATCGGATTGACGGGAGTTTGTGCATGAGACGAGGTAGGCTTTTTGGATATTAATATTCAGTTGTGCGAGGGCGTAGAGGGGAGTAGCGATCTTTACCGAATTTGGGCCTGATACGTACGGGGTTAGAGAGGACAGATTCAGGTGTAGTACTTTTGCATAAGTTGCTTTTGGATGCGAAGTCACTGGGAGTGTTGCAACACGCTTGATGGTGGAAGCGTTGATGCGCGGATGCGACGGAGACTTCCCGCTGGCTCTGACTTTGTAGTAGTCGATCAAACGCGCATCTACCGGGAAAAGACCAGACAAGGCTCCCCACTCTGTAGTCATGTTTGCAATTGCCAGACGATCATCAATCGATAACGATGAGATTCCTTCTCCAACAAATTCAATGGCATGATTCAGCGCTTCATCATTATTGAAGAGTCCGCATAACGCTACAATGACATCCTTTCCGGTTACGCCCGCCGGGAGTGATCCGTATAGCTCAACTTGTGCAACCGGTGGAATCTGCCACCATGTCTGACCGGTCGCCCATATTGCTGCAGCATCAGTTCGAACAATGGGCGTCCCCAAGCAAGCAACTCCTCCGTACATGTTGGAATGCGAGTCCGAGGCGACAGTCATGTTGTAAGGGAAAGCGTAGCCTTCTTCAATCATGATCTGATGTCCAATACCACGCCCAGCCGGGTAGAAATCCACGCCTTGCAACTTTGCAAACTTCTCTATGTTGGCGTACTTTTCGAGGTTCTTTTCGGATTTGTTTTGTACGTCATGGTCGAGTGCCATGACCACTTGCCGCGTGTCCTGGATCTCCACCCCGCCAAGTCCCATGAACTTTGTCGCAATAGGCCAGGAATTGTCGTGAGACATGCAATGCTGAGGGTATATCGAGACGAAATCTCCTGCTCGCACATACTTTCCAGGCGGCACTCCTTTGGCATACCTTTGCACGATTTTCTCCGTGAGATTCTGCGGTGGAACTGTAGGGGCCTGTGAGATCGTAGCCAGTGGTCGGCAGCACACTCGGACCCGATCTTTGAGCCATCTCTCTCGCATTCTCAAGCCGAGACTTTTTTGAACGGATAAGATGTCACGTGATATATTTTCGTTTACGCAAATCTATTGCCTCAGAGTCAACGTCTTACAAGATACGCGAAGATCGTCCTTGCCAATCACTTGTCATGCATGGCCTCAGTAGGAATAAGATCTGCTATGCACTGGATGAAGAAATCGCCTACCATTCGTGAAATGTCCCTGTGGAAGCGTCTTGCCTAACGCTTGTTCGTGTGCAAGAGCGTGACGGCACCGTCCAATCTCTAATCTCTGCCGTATAGCTGGCCGTCATCTAGTTTGTGAACGTCTTCAAAGACCACCTCCCTTTGCATACAGTTCATCAAGAGGGATGATTTTGTCAGGATTGAGCAATTCCAATGGATCAAGCGCAAGTTTGATTTTCCTCATCAGCGACACGGTGTCCACACCCAGTTCTCGGATGATGTACCTCTTCTTGGTCATGCCAATGCCGTGTTCCCCCGTGCAGGTCCCTTCAAGCTCGAGCGCACGATGCGTCATGTTGGCTACAATCATATCCACAACAGCAACCTCCTCCGGATTGGTCTTGTCGTAGACAATGGACGTGTGAAAATTGCCGTCTCCCACGTGTCCAAGAACCGTGGCCTCCAGACCAGCCTTTACAAATTCGTTCTTGGCGTACTCCACCAGATCCGCCATCTTGCTTAGTGGCACCGCAATATCTGTGGAGAAGACTTCCGAGCCGGGACTTTTCCTCATGGCGAGATTACTATAAAGGACTTCCTTTCGCGCCGACCAAAGCTGTTTCTGCTCCTCGGCATCACGAGCAAACTCAAACTTGCCGCCACCATGTGATTTGGAGATCTCTCGTACCTGTTGGATTTGCTCCTTGACACCGCTGGCAGTCCCACTGAACTTTAGGAATAGTGTTGGCACCTCCTCCCACTTGCGTTTCGTGTAACCAGCTCTGTTAATGACTGCCATTTGCGCCTCGCACATGCATTCCACAGCACCGATTGGAATGCCTTTGCGGACCACCTCGGCTGCAGTAGCTGCGACGGCGCGGACAGTTGGGAAGGTACACACTGCAACACTCGTCTGCGCGGGGATCGTTGTCAGCTTGACAGTGATTTCCGTTACTAGTCCTAAAGTACCCTCCGAGCCACAAAAAAGGTTGTTTAGGTTGTAGCCTGCACTCGACTTCCGTGGCCTCTGCCTCGTTTTTATGACTGTCCCATCCGCCATGACAACAGTCAAGTTGATGATCCAGTCGCGCATAGTCCCATAGCGGACGGCATTCGTTCCACTGGCTCCCGTGCCTGTCATTCCACCAATCTTCGCTGGAGGTCCCGGGTCAACGGGAAAGAATACTCCTTGTGACTCAAGATGCTCATTCAATTCAACCCAGCCCACAGAGGGTTGCACTGTAGCATCCATATCTTCCACACGAACATCCAAAATTCGATTCATTTCACGAAAGTCAATACACACGCCGCCTCTTGTTGCCGAGAAGTTGCCCTCCAGTGAGCTTCCGCCGCTGTAGGCAATCATTGGAAGCTTTAATTTATGGCACGTCTTTGCAATAAGAGAGACGTCTTCTGTGTTCCTTGGGTAGGCAATAGCTATGGGGTTTTGTTCAATGTTAAATGTACTCCATTCGCTGAAACCATGGGCCTGAAGATCGTCTTCGTCTGTGGAGATCTCAATACCAGCTGCTTCCATCTCTGGGACCGCAGAATGTAGTTCCTTGGCTCCGCCATAGTAGGGCTTTCCTATGCGCGTCTTTGTCGAGGTGAAGTTGCTTTCCTTGGCATGACTCCTTTGGAACCCGAGCGTGTACCCGGTGAAGCATGTCAGGGTTGAGAAGGCAAGCACTGTCGCTGTAGCCCAAGACCTTTTGTCACGAACACTTCTCGCAGCACTCGCGTTTCTCCGAAACAAGGCGCAGCTCAGCGAGGACGCAATTCTGGGTCGAATCATATCGGAGAATCTTGACCCCACTTCCTGCTCCGTCTTCGTTGCGGGGTGGATCTGGATTACCCGTACGCCTACAACGACAAGGGGGGAGACCAACCTTTCACGAGAGTAACAATACTCGAGTGCAGGAGAGACAATATGAATACTAGCTCAAAGGAGGCTGCAGCAGACACTTATAGTGAACTCATTATATTCTCCGGTTCTCTGCCACCAACTAAGCAAGTGAATGCGCTCTTCTCCACTCGTTTGAAGCCTCAGTGCAGTTCTGTCTAGTCATATATATAGAGGGACAGGCAACGCATGAGAGGGCCGGTAGCACCTTCTTTGTCCGACGCACCGTGTCACGATGGGGCCAATGCTAGGCCGAATCGCCGGCTTATCGGCGTCGAGATGGTAACACGCTTGATATCTCCCAAACCAAGTACCGTTCTTGTATCAACAAAACAGTTCATAGTCGTAGACCATGTGTTTCGGGAGAGGAGGGGAAGGACGACCCGTCCAGAGGCCCTCTGTGCAACATGGCAAACTCGGCGTCAAATACCGCCACTGCGCGGGCTTGCTTGGAGCTATCCGTCCACACCGAAGCGGCATAGTGGTGCTTGCGAGCCAGTTGCGAAACCGTGCACGCCTGCGCAGAAGTGCCCACTTCCAAAACAACCCCGCGAACTCGTGACTCGCGGCAGAGCTGGAGAATGGGCGGGTAAAAGACATCATCACCAACCAATGCCAGCCGCGGTTCAACGCGAAGACTCCGATCGAGGACTTCATGAGAACTCACGTATGGAGGATTCGCAACCACAAAGTCTGCAGACAGTTTGTCCATTTGAAAGACGTCCGCCTGGGAAAAGGCTACGTGACTTTGTAGACGGTGTTGATTCCTTGTCGCATTCTGTCGCGCAAGTGCGATTGCGGACGCGGAGATGTCCACTCCTTGCACCGACGCGCACCGCAGCATGCTCGCCAAGAGAAGCGCAATGCACCCTGTACCCGTGCACAAGTCGACCATCTTGAGTCCGTGCGGGAGGGTACGCCCAAGATGCACAGCATACTCCTCTGTCTCCCATCGTGGGATCAAGGCTGCGGGCGAGCACTTGATGTCCAGGTGTGCAAAGGGCTGCCATCCAAGGACATAGGCAAGCGGCCACCCCCGACCTCGCCGGCGAAGAAGGTGCCTAGCGTGGGTCCAGGACGTGGCCGCCTGCATGATCCATTGGTGCTCCTGACGCGCCTTCTCCGCATCGCCACACTCAGCAAGCAGCCGTCGTAGACCCGGCCGTCGAGGCCTCCAGCGGTTCATGGAATCGTCTCATTCATTCTCCTTCGTGAGGAGGACGTGCGTGCCCTGGATGGTCAAGTCAACGCAGATTGTGCGCGTGCAGGACGGCCTTCCCCTGGCCGCAAGCGTGGACGATGAGCAGGAGGAGGGCGAGCTGAGCGAGTACAAGTCGCAGGCCAAGCAGGTCTTCCGCCGCCTGTCCGCCAATTCGGAGCCCCGGGCGAGCATCGAGTCGGGCAAGGGAATCACACTACACTACCTGATCCAGGAGGGGATATGCTATCTCTGCATCTGCGACCGTTCCTACCCCCGCAAACTGGCCTTCTCCTACCTGGAAGAGCTGGCCAAGGAGTTCGACACCTCGTACGGCAGTGAGGCCCAGAAGCAGGGCATCCGGCCCTACGCATTCGTGGGATTCGATGTGTTCATGCAGCGCACAAAGCGCCTCTACCAGGATACCCGCACCACACAGAACCTCGACAAGCTCAACGCCGACCTGCAGGATGTGACGCGGGTCATGACGAAGAATATCGAAGACCTGCTCTATCGTGGCGACTCGCTCGACCGGATGCAGCATATGTCGTCCAGCTTGCGCGACGAGAGTATAAAGTACAGGAAGGCTGCACGGAGAATCAACCTGCAGGCTCTCTGGAGACAGTATGGGCCTGTGGGCCTGGTTGGATTGGTTATTTTGATTTTGATATGGTGGAGATTTTTCTGAGCCGTAGGTGGGTGCTCTAATACAGATCCTCGTCCGGCTCCTCGTCGTCAAAGTCGTCTTCGCGGTCTGCTTGGTACCAAATCCTGCCACTCCCCTCGCTCGACTGTGCCGCGAAATGTGGCAGCACGACGTTCTCTCTCGCTTCTCTTTGGGCGTCCGTCGTTCCAAGGTTGAAGGTCGTAAGTGCCTCAACTTCTGCCGTCGCCGTCTCCACCACCGCAGTGTCTTTCCATGGGGACAAGGAGGAGAGGATAGTAAATGCCTTTCCATCAAACCTGAACCGCTCAGATACAGATCTGCCACTCTTCCTTCGATGGTCCATGGACACAACACACGGTCCATGATTGCTCTCGAGCCGTGCCAAGACACCTTCGAGCTGTTCTTCCTCCCAGATTTCGGCCCGGCGTCTGGCGTTTTCTTTTGCCAACTCCAGACTAAAATTGCTAATAGTCAATACCGTAGTGGCCAGGGAGGATAAGAGATCTCTTGCATTTGGTCCAAAGTCCTGCTTGCTCGGTATGTCCCTGTGCAGCACGCCGACTATGGATGTGTTTTCTCCAATCAAAGCAGAAAGATAACTTGCTAGTTGGCTTACGTCGATGCAGTTCAGGCAGTCAATCATTATAACATTCGTTTCTTGACGCCTCCCATTCACTTTGCCAAGGACTTGGTGAAGTGAAAGATCCCAGGCTGCAATTCCTTCATTGCAAGCAAAAGCGATGTTGATGATGTTGGCTTTGCATGTACTTCTAACATACTGACACAGCGATGCCGCAGAGTGCTCGAGAGAGTCGATGATGAGGATAAATGGTGATATGTCCCTAAGGGTGAGTATACGATCGATGACGACTGTGGTGTTGACTCCATCTGAGTTTCGTGATTTCATGGTCTGATCTGCTTTCCATCCACGGATGGTGGAGGAAGAGGCCAAAGAAAGCGCGTCAGACCTATGGCGCCATGCGGACGATCTGGGATGGAGTGCAAAGACGCTTGCAAAGCACCACCATTGCTCGATCAAGGAAGTCAACGAACGGCTTCAGATGCAAAAGGCGGAAGCGACTGTATACGACGCGGTGGCGGATGGCGTCAATGGCAAGGGCCAAAGGGTGCGGAAACCGAATGAGGTATGGGATAGTGAGAATATCAGCACGCCCAACGATCGCCGGGCCCCGGATGAAGTGCTAGCACGAAGGAAAGAGGCCCCTGCGGAAGGCGAGGCACGCATTGACGTCATGGACAGCGACCAGCTACCGCAGAGTGACTTGCTCCAGTGCATCCATCAGTACGCAAGTGACTACTACGACGCCACCGAGGTCGACGGATTCAAGTTCATGGACGAGACTGCGCTGCTGGCGATGGGCGTGCTCATGGAGGAACAAATGCGCGAGTATCTAGGAATCTCACGATAGTGTTTTGTTTTCTTTCATCTATTCCGTCCACCGTGAGTCACCGTTGACCAATCACAAGCATGGGAAAAACGGTGTACGACAGAATCTACGAAAGCCATCTGATTGATCCGGGGAACGAAGAGGCGCCTCTGCTGTTTGTGGACCGCCATCTGACCTTTGAAGTGACGTCGCCGCAGGCTTTTGAAGGGCTGCGTAATGCTGGACGCAAGGTTCGTCGAGTGGACTGCACGCTGGCCACGGTGGACCACAATGTCCCTACCTCCGACCGCTCCTCGTACAAGGACTCAGAGAGCTTCATTCAGCAGGCCGACTCGCGGACCCAGGTCATGACGCTGGAGAAGAATGTGAAAGACTTTGGCCTCTCCTTCTTTGGACTGGCAGATCGGCGGCAGGGAATTGTGCATGTGATTGGTCCGGAGCAGGGGTTTACGCTCCCGGGAACAGTCATTGTCTGTGGAGATTCTCATACCTCGACGCATGGGGCGTTTGGCGCGCTTGCCTTCGGGATTGGAACGAGCGAGGTCGAGCATGTGCTTGCTACGCAGACACTGCCACAAAAGAAGAGCAAGAACATGCGTGTCAGAGTGGAGGGGAAGTTGGCGGAAGGCGTGCACTCCAAAGACATCATCCTGTACGTCATTGGCAAGATTGGCACGGCAGGTGGGACAGGGTGCGTGATTGAGTACTGTGGTTCCACGATTCGATCTTTGTCGATGGAGGCCCGCATGTCCATTTGCAATATGACCGTCGAAGGCGGTGCGCGTGCTGGACTAGTAGCCCCGGATGAGACCACGTATGCATACCTCAAGGACAAACCACTTGCTCCAAAGGGCAAAGAGTGGGACCAAGCGGTCGCGTATTGGAAGACGCTGGTGACGGATGACGACGCGCACTTTGACATCACGGTCGATGTGGATGCTAAAGACATCGAACCCACCGTGTCATGGGGCACGTCTCCTCAAGACGTCGTGCCCATCTCTGGGACCGTTCCCGACCCCGCCAATTTTGACAAGGCAAATCCGCAAAAGGCGGCTACCATGAGACGAGCCCTAAAGTACATTGCGCTTGAGCCCAATACGCCGATGAAGGAGGTCAAGCTGGATAAAGTGTTCATTGGGTCCTGCACCAATTCGCGCATTGAGGATTTAAGGTCGGCGGCTCGCATTGTCCGCGGTCGCAAGGTTGCTGCACACGTGCAGGCCATGGTTGTCCCAGGTTCTGGTCTGGTGCGCCACCAGGCACAGCGGGAGGGACTGGACAGGGTGTTCAAGGATGCAGGATTTGATTGGCGCGAGGCTGGATGCTCCATGTGTCTTGGCATGAACCCGGATATTTTGTCCCCGGGGGACCGCTGTGCATCGACCAGCAACCGCAACTTCGAGGGCAGGCAGGGTCCGGGAGGTCGGACGCATCTATGCTCTCCTGCAATGGCAGCTGCAGCTGCAATCAAGGGCTACCTTACGGACGTGCGGGAGTTCCTGGACGATGCCACAGCGCCGCCAACGGAGAAAACATCCTCTCCGGCAGTTGCAGTTGGGGAAGACGAGATCGACGAGGAGGACAAGGTGGACGACTTGCCGGAACAGAGCGCGGGTGCAACACGGCCAAAGAACGACGAAGCGAGTGGGCCAAAGGCAGCATCCACGGGCATGCCCGAATTCAAAGTACTCAAAGGGACTGCCGCGCCTATGGAGCTGACGAATGTCGACACAGACTTGATCATTCCCAAGCAGTTCCTCAAGACCATCAAGCGGACTGGATTGAAGGCGGGTCTCTTCTACGAGATCGCGTACAAGGCAGGGACGGAGGAAGAGGATCCAGATTTCATTCTCAACAAGGAGCCATGGCGGCACAGCAAGATTTTGGCCTGCAGTGGCGCCAACTTTGGCTGTGGGTCCTCGCGGGAGCATGCGCCGTGGGCGCTCCTGGACTTTGGCATCAAGTGCATCCTTGCGCCGTCCTTTGCCGACATCTTCTTCAACAACTGCTTCAAGAATGGCATGCTGCCGATTCCCTTGGACGATGAGAGCATTGCCAATGTGATGGAGGAGGCCAAGGCCGGTCGGGAGGTAGAAGTCGACCTTCCGGCGCAGGTGATTCGCAGTGCGGACGGCAGGGTATTGGCCAAGGACTTTGAGGTCGACCCCTTCCGAAAGCACTGTCTCATCCATGGACTCGATGATATCGGCATCACGCTGCAGCAGGAAGCGAAGATTACTGCCTTTGAGGAGAAGCGACGGAAGCAGTTCCCATGGCTGGATGGCAAGGTCGGTGCTCATATTCTAGGCCCCAGGCGGAAGCGTCCTGCTCCTAAAGATTGGTAGAGTCATGTAGGCAAAAGAGTGGATTACGAGCGCGTGAATTCCTCTATGTAGAGAGCCAGCCGATCGACCATCTCCATGGTCACTGCGTTGTAGAGAGAGATGCGAATGCCCCCGACCGAGCGATGTCCTTTGAGTCCCGTGAGCAGTTTGGCTTCTGCGCCTGCCAAGAAGTCTGTTTCACGCGCAGTGGGTGTGATGGTGAATGTCACATTCATCCGCGAGCGGCATCCATCCTGCGCCACCAGCTTGAACATGGGGTGCTCGAGCGCAGTATAGATCCTGTCTGACTTCTTGCGCGCCAGCTCCTCCTGCGCCTCGACGCCGCCGCGCTGCTGCAGCTTCTGCATAGACAGACGCATCACGTCGAGCGTGAAGATAGGCAGCGTGTTGTACAGCGAGTTGTTATCCAGGATGGTGCGGAAGTCAAGCATGATGGGACAGACGGGGACGCCGGCGTCTCTGCATCCTTTGGCATCTGCACGATTGAGAATATCCTTGCGCACAATGACCAGCGTGATGCCTGCCATCCCGATATTCTTTTGCGCGCCGGCGAATATGACGGCGTAGCGGGATAAGTTAGGGATGGGTCGCGAGAGGATGTTGGAGGACATGTCGCATACCAGGTCGCCTTTGACCTCTGGCGGGCCAGCACACTCGATGCCGTTTATGGTCTCGTTGTCGCAGTAGTACGTGTAGAGCGGGTCCGCTGACGCCCTCCACGCAGACGCATGCGGCACTCTCCCAAACTGCCCGTCCAGCGTCTTTGCATTCGCAGCGATGTTGACCCGTGCTCCCAGCCTGGCAGCCTCGTCGGCCGCTTTGAGAGACCAGGCGCCCGTGACGAGGTAGTCGACGACAGGATCTGGCCTGCCTTTTGCAACTGCATAGGCCAGCAAATTATAGACGACGGCGCTGAAAAGTACTGTGCCGCCACCCTGTAGGAAGAGGACGTCGTGGGTGTCTGGGATATGGAGCAGGTCGCACAGCAGACGCTTGCTCTCGGCCACGACGTCGCCGCACTCCCTCCCCCGGTGCGAGAGCTCGCCAATGCCCAGGCCGGTGCCGGCGTAGTTGAGCAAGTGCTGGGCAGCCTCTTCAAGCACTGCCGTCTCTAGTGCTGCGGGCCCAGCGCCAAAGTAGGCGATCTCGTTGCGCTTCATTTCGAATGAGTCACACGTGTCTAGAGTCCGTATAGGATCCGGAGTGAGTCACACATAAGAGTACTGTGTTGGTGTGGCTATGGGAATGGTCTGAATGGTCTTACACAGCTGGAGACTGGATGGAAAGGGAAGAGAAAGTAGTGGGCTGTTCGCTTACAGTCCAGCTCCTGTCGCTGTAGTATCCGTAGCGTAAGGAAGCTGTTGCTCCCACACATTCAATCACGGTACTCCTGTCCCTGACCTGTGCCAATTCTCACTGCTTGCTGCCATGTCCTCGTAGTCAGCCAGGGACCAGACGCACAGGAGACGCACAGGGGATGAGCGGATTCGCAGCGCTCAACGACCCGGATCGCGCATACTCGGAGGAGAGCGTGGTGGAGGAGGAGGAGAGCGCCTACGAGGAGTCTGCCCTCTCGTCGCCCCCGCCCAGTCCGGGCAGGAAGGGAGGAGCACAGGGCGGAGCACAGGGAGGAGGGCAGCGGGCAGAGGAGGAAGAGGATGGGACGGAGGAGCGGAAGAACTATGCACAGTTTGACGTCACCCGCATTGCCCGGCCCTTCAAGAACCCCGCCTACACGCCACCCCATAGGCGCAACAAGACTATCAAGCAGGTCTTGCTGGACGAGGGCCGGCGCGGGGTCGTGGCCGCCCTGGACAGGCCCACGTACACCAACGTGGACGCCCCGCCCAGCTTGCTGCCCATGCGCAAGTGGTGCGACATCACCGGTCTGCGCGGCGTCTACCACGAGCCGCGCACCGGGCTGCGATACCGCGACATGGAGGTGTACGCCTTCATCAAGTCCCTGCCCCACGGGGTCGACGCGCAGTACCTCTTCCTGCGCCGGGCGGCTGCTCAGGTGTAGCACGGGGCTAGAGCTTGATGTCTTCCTGGTCGTAGTGGTCGAGGACGATGCGGTAGACGTACGACGGGGGATGACCGCCCAGGTTGGATATGTAGAGACTGATCAGGTGGGGCGGGACGTAGTCCTGCAACGGGTTCACGACATGCACCTTCTCCATCAACGGGTCGTCGTAGGCTAGCACGGCGGAAGGGTCGCCCAACTCCACCAAGGCCTCCATGTCGTAGGGGTAGAGAGGGGAGAGTTTGTAGATACCCGTACACACTACCACCTGCACAGACCACTCCTTTGCCGCCTGACAGATGGTCCGCGTGCCTGCCTGGGCCACCAGGCCCCCGTTCGCCAGCACGGCGAGGGTCGAGAGGAGGACCTTGTTGACGCGCGACATCAAGGCATACACAGCCTGGTCTGGGACGAGGATTGTCTCGATACCTGCCTTGGAGAGGACGAGGCTGAGTTCCTGGGTTTCGCGGAGGTGGTTGGGGTAGGATTCGACGAGGAGGACCGTGAAGCTCCGTCGCTCTGCTGCGCGCAAGAGGAAGTTCTTGACGGTGACGCTGGCGCCGAGGGTGAGGATGACTTCATTCGTATGCACCAGGTCGAGACTCTGTGCTGCAATCCCGTCGCTCTCGTGCCGTATCTCATCCATGAGCTCGCGAATCCCCTCTACAATGAACGGCTTGACGTCTCGTTCTGTGCCTCCAGTGGATTTGGGGGTCGATGCCGGCTGCGAGAGGAGAGTCACCATGCTCCGCCCTCCGGGAACCTTCTCGTGCTGCTCCCGGTCGGCAGGGATATGATGATCCAGGGTCTGGGTAGGGAGCTCGCTGTACTCCTCTCTGATCAGGTGCAGCACTCGCCGCACTACATTGCCGATGCAGAACTCGCGGGGAGCGGCCAGCTCGAGGCTCCTGCCCACGCTGCGCACCATCTCGACCAGCGAGTCCATGGATTGAATACGGGCTGTGGATACCAGCTTGAGCAGGAGATTCACCGTCATCCACGCAGTCGGGAAAGAGCCTTTGACCTGTCTCCTGCGCAGGTCCGAGCACATCGCCTCCAATTGCTGCTGGACGTCGCTGGGCATATCGGTCGTGACCTGGATCCTCGCTGACAACTGCCCTGTTGACATGTCGTCGGGTAGATTACCCAATCGGGCAGTTCAGGGACCAACAAGAGGAAGACTCGAGAGGACGAGGATGGACGACATCGTCTGGGGCGTCATCAACAACCACTTTTGCGCCTTCAAGGTCAGCACGCCGGCCAAGCGCAACTTTTGCCGCAACGAGTTCAATGCCAGCGGGATTTGCAACCGCCAGTCCTGCCCGCTAGCCAACTCGCGCTACGCCACGGTGCGGGAGACGGGCGGCCGGCTCTACCTCTACCAAAAGACCATCGAGCGGGCGCACATGCCCAGCAGGCTGTGGGAGCGCCGGCTGCTCCCGCGCAACTACGAGCGCGCGCTGGCTCTGATTGACGAGGAGCTGCAGTTCCATCCCGTATTTCAAAAGCACAAATGCAAGCAGCGCCTCACGAAGCTCACGCAGTACATGATTCGCTCGCGCAGGCTGGCGCTGCGTGAGGACCTGCCGACGCTGGTGGGGATCAAGAAGAAGCAGACGCGGCGAGAAGCAGGGCGGGAGAAGAAGGCGCTAGCTGCTGCTCGGCTGGAGAAGGTGATTGAGAAGGAGCTGGTGGAGAGGTTGAAGTCTGGCGCGTATGGCGATGCCCCGCTGAATGTCAATGAAGAGGTCTGGCAGAAAGTGCTCAAGATGCAAAGTGCACAGTCGGATGAGGAGGATGTCGCGAGCGAGGAGGAGGAGGAGGTCGAGGGGCCTGAGTATGTGGAGGATGATATGGAGGAGTCCGACATGGACGCGGATGGTGGGCGGCCGGGCATAGAGATTGAGTATGAGGAGGAGATGGAGCGTATATAGATTACTCTTGTCCGTGAGCCATTGGATCTCGCTGTTGTTACAGACCGTAGCGTGACGGATGCAGGGAGGATATATCAACCTCTGTCTCCTCTCCAAAGAGCATCTGTGACATCAGCTTACCGGTGGCTGGGGCATTGCAGATTCCCCAGCAAGTATGCCCAGCCGCAACCCAGATCTTGTCTTTTGTCTCGCCAATGATAGGCCCCGAGCCGGATTCGACGATGGGCAGGTAGCATGCCTGCCTCACCAACACCTCGCCCTGCTCCAGCTCTGCCGAGATGCAGTCCGCATACTGCTTCAACTCGTCGCACCGCGCTGCGACCACCTCGACGCCAGCCGTCGAGTCCGGCAGGGGGACCGTCGTGTCGCCCTCGCCGCAGATGTAGACCTCGTCCTCTCTCGCATAGAACTCGGGGCTCACCTGCTTCCGCCCAATGCGGAGCTCGGTGAAGAGGGCGTGGGCAGAGACGGGCTTGGCGGGACGCACGGTGATGGAGTGTGCGCGCAGGCCGACGATGGGCGCAGCAGGGAGCACGGGCGGTGTCCACGGCCCGGCAGCCACCACCACCCGGTCCGCGGTGATTGTCCTCTCCGCGCCAGATGCATCCACAAAAGTGACTTGACTGGACGTCACGCCGGTCGCCCGTCCGTGCACGATCTCGGCCCCGGCTGCAACGGCCAGGTCGGCCATGGTCTGCGTGAAGAGGCGCGGGTGCACCTGGGCTGTCGCGCCCATGTCGTCGTAGTCCAGCACCTGCTCCGCCCGCACCCAGTCCAGCCCGCGTGGCAGCATCCCCTTTGACCGCTTTGCGCCGCCAGCATCCAACGACACGCTGAGCGTCTCGTTCCTGCGGAACTGCCACAGCTGGGCCCCGTCGTGCGCCTCGGCCAGCGCGTGGTGCAGCTGCCACGACAGCGTGGAGAGGGGTTTGGGGTAGGCAAAGGTGCCCAGCAGCCCGCCTGCCTTGCCGCTGGCCCCCGACGCGACATGCTCCGCCTCGATGACCGTGACCGAGGGGACGGGCTCTCGGCGCGTCAGGTAGTAGGCGGTCGTGCTGCCGATGATGCCGCCGCCGACGATTACGATGTGCATCCGATCCTTGCCCTCTTGGTCCTCGGTCTCTACTTGGTGCGCGATCACTCGGTCCTCAATTCACTTGGTGGATGGATAATTACTAGTCTAGACCCAGCTGGCTCACGTCGGCGGAAGACGTGCGTCCCATGAGCAGGTCCGCACAGCACCTCCCACACCCGGGGCCAAGGGTGATGCCCCACGGTCCAGCCCCCGTGCACACGTACACGCCCTCGCCCAGCTCGTCCAGCAGCAGCTCCTTGTCCGTGATTGGGCGGAAGCAGAGCTGCGTGCGGACAACCTCAAACTCGCCCACGAGCGTCTTGGCCACCTCGTGGAGCACCGCCAGCTCCTCCTGCAGTGGCACGACGGCGGACGTCGATGTCGGCAGGGGCAGCTGCGCCGAGTTGAGGCCCGCAATGTAGATCTCCCCGTTGGTCCGCGAGAAGATCTCGGGGGAGAACTTGGTGTGCGAGGCGAAGAGGGCACACGGCTCCGGCGTCGGTTGGCGCGTCGTGACCACCAGCGAGTGTCCGGCCAGCGAGCCCACCGGCAGCCTGGGCGAGCACGGGAAGAGCATGGCGTGCAGGCTGGCTGACCACGGGCCGGCGGCAATGAGCAGCTTGGTGTATGGCAGCTGGCACCCCGTTGTGCAGTGCAGAATCCGCCTCCCCCCGTCCACAGACAGCGGCCGCGTGTCCTCGTGCAGCTCTACGCCGCGCCGCACGGCCTCGTCGGCCAGGAAGTGGGTCAGCAGGTAGGGGTCCACCTGCGCCGTCGTCGCCCCGTCGCCCACCAGCTGGGCGTCCGCCACGCCATCCACCCGCAGCCACGGCGGGAGCGCGTCTGTCTTGCGCGCGCGGGCAGCAGCACTCGACCGTGACGCCCCCGTCGTGATCCAGTTCTTCGCCTGGCCGGGCCGGGGCGCGATGGAGAACGCCCGTGTGCGCGCATACCCCCATCGCTGCTCGCCATCATACTCCGCGGCCAGCTGCGCGTGCAGGTCAAAGGAGAGGGCAGCCAGCGAGGCAGAGCGCGCGCCGTGCCAGTCGCGCGCAAGGAAGCCGCCTGCTTTGCCGCTTGCTCCCCCGGCCACCTTGCCGGCGTCCACCAGATGCACGCGGCGCTTGCTGCTCCCCCCATCATGCGCACAGGCCAGGTAGAAGGCGGTCGCCGCGCCCACGATGCCTGCGCCGAGAATGACAATCTGCTCCTCCTCCTCCTCCTTCATGGCCATGCGCGGTGGTGCTGGCGATGAGTTCACACACCATCCCAGCAATCAAGCTGCAGCGAATGAACAGCAGGGGGGAGCAGGGGGACGGCGGCGGTGACGATGGCGAGGAGGAGGACGAGTTTGTTCCGTTTGACGGCGACGAAGAGCCTCTGCTGGTGGAGCAGGATTGGCCCAAGCACAGGACGCTGCTGGTCCATGCTCCCCAACCGGGGCCCCCGAACGTCGTCTCCAATGCTAAATACAACGTGGCTACCTTCTTCCCATTGGTGCTGTACGGGCAGTTCAAGTTTTTCTTCAACCTCTACTTCCTCCTGGTTGGGCTGTCGCAGATTGTCCCCGCTCTGCGCATCGGCTACCTGTCCGCCTATATCGTGCCCCTCGTCTTTGTCCTCACAATCACGATCGGGAAGGAGGCGCTGGACGATATGGCGCGCAGAAGACGCGATGCAGAGGCGAATCGCGAGACCTTGCAGGTCCTGCAGCCCGGCGACGAGGAGCGTGGCCTGTGGCGCGAGACGAGGGCCAGTCTGCTTCGAGCAGGGCATGTGGTGCGTCTTTGGCGCGCCCAGAGGGTCCCGGCCGACCTTGTCCTCCTCCAGGCGGAAGGCAAGGAGTGCTTCCTCCGCACAGACATGCTGGACGGGGAGACAGACTGGAAACTGCGCATCCCATGCTCCCTCACGGCCGATACGCCGCTGCATTCACTTCAGGGGGGAAAGCTCAGCTACCCGCTGCCCCAGAAGTCACTCACCGACTTTGGCGCCATGTTTGAGCTGGGCGGGCATCGCGCCGGGCTCACGCTGGACAACTCGGCCTGGACCAACTGTGTGGTTGCCAGCGAATGGATCATTGGCGTTGTCATGTACACGGGCACGGAAACACGGCCTGCTCAAAACACGGCACTGCCTACCTCCAAAGTTAGCCTTTTGGACCTCGAAATAAACAAGCTCTCCAAGGCTCTGTGCTTGCTCACCTTCCTCCTATCTGTAATGCTCGTTGCACTGGGTAGGTTTGAGGGGTCCTGGTGGATATCTATCTTCCGCTTCCTCATCCTCTTCTCCACCATCATCCCCATCTCCCTCAGAGTCAATCTCGACCTCGGAAAGTCGTGGTATGCGCGCCAAATTGAACACGATCCCGACATTCCAAATACCATTGTCCGCACGGGCAATATCCCAGAGGACTTGGGAAGAATAAGCTATCTCCTCACCGACAAGACGGGAACACTTACGCAAAATGATATGACCATGCGCAAGATACATATTGGGACTGTTTCCTACTCTACGGAAACGTTTCACGAAATCCGGGACGCTATGGACAGGCCTGGTGAAGGAGTAAATAAACGACTCCAAGACATCGCATGGTGTCTGGCGTGCTGTCATTCGGTCACTCCTCATTTTGAGGAGGGAAGTGTTGAATACCAAGCTGCCTCACCGGACGAAATTGCCATTGTTCGGTTTGTTGCCTCTGTGGGACTGAACCTCCTTCACCGAGACCGCACATCACTCACCCTGGAGCAGGAGGGGCGAGAGCACGTCTTTCAGATTATAAAGATTTTCCCCTTCACAAGTGAGCTCAAACGCATGGGAATCATTATACGACATGAGGATGACGTCTGGTTCTATGTCAAAGGCGCAGATGTGGTGATGACTTCCATCGCTGCTAGTAATGACTGGCTCGACGAGGAAGTCTCCAATATGGCACGTGAAGGGCTACGTACTCTTGTCGTTGCCCGAAAGAAGCTTTCCATCGAAGTGCTAGAGAAGTTTCTGATGCGGTACGACGAAGCGTCCGTCTCACTCCACAATCGCGATACCCAAATGGGGAGAGTTGTTACGGAAATGCTCGAGACGGACTGTGAACTCTTGGGCGTTACCGGCGTGGAAGACAAGCTGGCACGAGACGTGAAATCGAATCTGGAAATTTTGCGCAATGCTGGGATCAAAGTATGGATGGTGACTGGCGACAAACCAGAGACTGCGCGTTGCATCGGTGTAAGTTCCAAGCTCATTACGCGCAACCAGTACGTCCTTGAGATGACAGGCATAAAGTCCGCACTTGCTGCCAGGGAGGCCTTGCAGATATTGCAGCGACGAAGCGACGCATGTCTGTTGGTAGACGGGGAGTCTCTAGGGATGCTCCTTGCAGAGTGCAGCGACGAGTTCATCAACGCAGCTACTCGACTACCATGCGTCATTGCATGCCGCTTATCGCCCCTACAGAAATCAATGCTGGTCACACGCATCGCAAAGTCCACAGGGCTGCGCGTGGCCGCTATTGGAGATGGGGGGAACGATGTCAGCATGATCACAGCCTCGCATATTGGGGTTGGCATTGTTGGGAAGGAGGGCCGCCAGGCCTCTCTTGCTGCAGACATCTCCGTAGAGGGATTTTATGCACTCAATCGACTCATTCTCTGGCACGGGCGTAACAGCTGGAAGCGGAGCTCGAGACTAGCCATGCTGATCATTCATCGGGGCCTGCTGGTTTCATTCTCTCAAATCGTCTACTCTGTCGTTCGCAAATACGAGCCGATTGCTCTTTTCCAAGGCTTTCTCATGGTTGGATATGCGACCGTGTACACCATGTGTCCTATCTTCTCCCTTGTTTTGGACTACGACATCTCTTGCTACACGGCCATGCAATACCCCGAACTCTACAAATACCTCAAAGCATCGCTCTCGTATAAAATGTTTGGGTGGTGGTGCGCCGTGAGCTTCTTCCAAGGAACCATCATTCAAGCCTTGAGTATGATCCTCGAACACGACGATCGCCAAATGGTCGCTGTCTCCTTCACGTCCTGTGTTGTGTGCGTGCTCGGTGTGGTCTGCGGTGAGATTGGACACTGGCACAAAATCATTGCACTCGTCGTCCTGCTCAGCCTCTGCGGCTACTTTGCGTCGCTGCCTCTCCTCTACGACTACTTTGACACACCCTACCTCAAGACACCGGCCTATTGGTGGAAATGGATTGCAGTCGCCAGTATTGCCATCACGCCTCCGCTCTTCATCAAGCAGGTTCGCCGCAGAATCAAGCCTCCTGCGCATGCCAAAGTGCAAAACAGCATATAATCACCCCCATGTACATATCCTCATGCATACCGGTTCCTACGAAGCCTTTTTCATGCGACTTCGACGCTGCTTGCTTGGGCGACGTCGTTTTGTCTTCTCATTTCGCCACACTTGCGTGGGTCTAGACGGCCATGGAGCCTTGAATGCACGAACTGCATCTCCTGATATGGCAGCCGCCTCATACTCCCGTAGCTGCGTGTCGCTCGGCGTACTCTGGTAGTAGGATGCAGGGCGAGAAGGCGCCATGGGCCCGGGGGACAAAGCACGCCCAAGTGTCACATTTCCAGAAAAGGCGGAGAAGAGCGGAAACTCAAAGCTCATCCGCGGTTAGTGTGCTTTGTGCTCCTTCGTCTCGTGAAGCTCCCATCTCGTGCTCATCGTGAAATGGGTCGACACGACGACATAGAATGACCAAGTCAGTATGGCCGCCACGCAAGACGAAAGCAATGTGTTTGGCATAAAAGTCATAGAGAGTGAGGACGGGGAGGAGCATGAGCAGGTCAAAGCACATGATTTGACACGAGACGAAATGCTTGATGTCAAACAAGCAACTGCAGATGACGCGACAGAAGGAGTGTCAACACCCTTGGATGAGGAGACGCTGAGGACCCGCGCAGAAAGGGAGGGTATTTCTTTAAAGGCTACGGAGTTGAGTGTACATGATGACCAAGTAGCGGCTGAACAATCACACAATCCATGGGAGATTCATGGCTTCCCAACCAACGGGCTTGATATGGAGAGGCTGCCTGTGTTGGAGACTGAAAGGCCTGAGGAATATGAGAGTTTTGGTGGTATTGGCGACAGCAGACGATTTCTTCCCCAATTCCTGCCGGACGAGGAAATGCGCCCTCATGTCATGGTCAATACAGAAGCGAATGAAATAGATACATTTCCTCATGACAGTGCAAGTATGTTTCCAAACACTGAGGCTGGCTCGAAATTTCTGGCTGAAACAGTGGAGGACAAGGGTAGGACGTTTGTGGCGCCAGAACCGGAAATGTATCAGGCATCAGATATAGAGCACAACCTCCCTGATCTCGGAATGATGCAGCAGCCGGATGAGCAGATCACGGATGTAGAACACTTACTCGCTACTCTTGGGGCTATGGGACAAGAACAAGAGCAAATAATGAATGAAGATGAACTATTTACAGGGATTGGAGACATGCGCCCAGTGCAAGAGGAAGTAAATACCAATACGGAAGGAAACCTTGTTCAGGATTACTTCTCGACGGAGCCAAATTTTGATATTGGTGCTGGCGTGCGTGATAGCTTCCTGGACGAGCATGGGATCCTACCGCCGGAGCAAAACATCATGAACGATCTCAACGAGGGGCTTTCATTTCTGAACCTTAGCGAAGAGGATTTCCTCCTGGATGATGCGGATGAAGTAAAAGGAGGTTCTGAAAAACCGGCTACCGACGATTTCGATATAGGTGCTGCCTTGGCTCTTCAGCAAACCACCGCAACTGGACGCTATACCCCACAACTGCAACCCTCTGAACCACCACAAATCCCCTCCGGCGCATCAATCAATCTGAAGACTTCGAAACCCACGCCAATTACCGTCCCTCCACCATATGCAGCCCCATCTCTATATACGCCTTCTCCATACACTCTCCCTTCGCCATACATTGAGTCAAGGCCGCAACCTACGTCAGAAAGGCAAGAGTCGTTTGTTGTGACGAACAAAGCCTATGCATCTCCATACGACCTCCCGATGGATGTAGTGCCCAAGAGAACAAGGGTAACTTCACACCCATTACGCAGTGTTATGAAAATCGAAGATATTCCCCCGCCGCCGTTGAGTGCTGGACTACCCTCACGTAATGGATATCAGCCGTCACCAGCTCTGGAGCGGTCAGGCCCAAATAAAGTCCATGGTCCTGATCAAAGAATCCTCTCAGCCCCCGCTAGAACTGCTTCACGCTCCCCGACTTCAGCAAAGCCAACTTTTCAAAAACAACCCGCAAATGCATTTGATCCGCCAATAGCCCCGCGGAAAAGACCCTCCTTCAACCGAGGACCTTCCAGCAGAGGGCCTTCAAAACTCGGCATGTATACAACTGAGGCCAATGCCACACCTCAACCAAATGTTCGAGCCGTGGCAAGTTCATCATCACTTCCTGTCCACCGTACTGAAGAGAATTTGCCCCGGCGCTATCCAATATGCCGCTTTGCCTTTGGTGGAAGGCTTGTTTGTTCAGTCCCTCGAATTAGCGGTTTCAATTGGGTAGCTGGAGATGTTCAAGTGCACAAGCTGAAAGACTTCGTCAAAACTGAAAGCTTCCCTGGACCCCTAGTTACGTCGAACAAAGCCTCCAATAAGTCCAAGAAAGATGAAACATTAAAGTATGCTACACGCCGGATAGAAAACGAAGTAGGTGGTCGCGGCTTGCTTTGGGCGGCCTTAAAGCTGTTACTTCAATATGATATGGACTTGAGTGGGCGACAAAAAGAAATCCACAATGTTCTGACTCCTGAACTTGGTCTAGGTGAAACTGCAAACTTTCAAATTGCCGCCGAAGTTTCCCGTCGAATGTCGGTTGGGGCTGAGAAAACAGGAGGGCCGACTCAAATGCTGAAAAATCTTTTATTAAGAGGTGATAGAGAAGCTGCAGTCCGACATTCTATTGATCACAAGCTCTTTGCACATGCCTTGTTGATTGCTAGTACCGTGAGCCGAGATCTGTGGAAAGAAGCCGTTAAAGCCTTCGTTTCTGGTGAAGTGATTGCTGAGGGTAATGAGTCTTTGGCGACTCTTTTTCAAGTATTTTCAGGAGCCGGGGAGGATGCTATTGACGAATTGCTTCCCTCAAGCTTCAAAACCGGGTATTCAATGATTCCTGCTCACTCGCGGCAAGAAACAGAGAATTTTTCAGCCTTGGTCAAATGGAGGGAAACTCTAACCATGATGCTATCGAACCGTAGCACTGATGATGTCAAGGCAATTACTGGCTTGGGTAAGGTTTTACTTGGACGGGGTTGGACAGAAGCAGCTCATATTTGTTTCTTGTTTGCTGGTAGGGGCGCTCCCTTTGGGCCACGGGAAGATAAAAGTGCTTTGTTTAGCCTTGTTGGCGCCGACTTGGAGAGGAACGGGGGTCTTTTTCTCCGAGATGTCGAGCTCATCCGAATGACAGAAGTTTTCGAGCTTGCCCTGTCGCAGACATCAAATGCACCGTTCATACCACATGTGCAGGCCTACAAATTACACCACGCGTGGGTTTTGACGGATTATGGGTTCACCACCGAGGCTGGCAAATATTGTGAAATCCTCCAACAAGTCATACGAGCAAACCCCAAAAATCCCAATTACTCGTCCTTGAAAACCCAAGTTGACTACCTCGCGCAGATTCTGGAAAGCTCCTCTGCCACTTGGCTTGGCAAGAAGTTGTCACGGCCAAAATTGTGGGGTAAATTTGAAGGTTCTTTCCAGAAATTCATTGCTGGGGATGAAACAAATCATGAAAAGCCACCTGCAGACGGTCTGTTTGCAAAGGTTGCCGCGACGCCCTCAGTATCGAGACAAAACAGCAGTGCTGATATATATTCAACATATGCAGCGGCTACTTATGGTGCTGAAAGTGCGCATTCTTCACCCTATTCTCCAGTATCCGTCCCTCCCATGAGCTCGCGCTATGCACCTTTACCAAAGACCGACATCACACGAAATTATGTGTCGCGTCCGTCGAGTGCAGGAGTCGGCTCCACACCATACAACAGTAGACCGCCGAGTACAGAAGCGCAGAGCGTGACGCTCGAGCCATCTCTGTTGCAGCACAAACCATATGCATCACAAAGTGAAGAGGGTCTGCCTAGTGAGGCACCAAGTATGCTTGCTCCACCTTCGTTCTCACCTAAAACGCACGAAGTTGGACGCCAAGACCTAGGAGAGGACCTAAGAGAAGCTGCTGATGCTAAAGACAAGGGAGGGTCTAATCAAGGTTACAGCTCGTCACATATCAGTCCTTACAGCTACTCAGCTCAAGATGACTTCATTGAACACCATGTACCTGATGAAGAGCCTGTGCAAATGCCAGGATCTGATTTCATTGGAAACACTGCAGTCGAAGCAGAAACTGAGGAGCCTGCTTTTACTTCATATGACCCGTCTCGAAAGGCTTCCGACGAAGGATTTGAAGACTTTGGATTGGGGAACACTAAGCCTGCCAGGCCAAGAACTCCAGAAGAGGAAGACGAGGTACCTTCAAAGGCTAAGGCGAAGAGAGATAAATTTGAGAAGTCAACGTCATCCGAAGATCCAAAAGGTTGGTTTGGTGGGTGGTTCAAGAAGAAGGAAGCCGATGGCCTCGCACCGAAGGCGGTAAAGGCGAAGCTGGGTGAGAGCATGTCTATGGTGTTTGATCCTGAGCAGAAGAGATGGGTTTCCCCGAATGCACCTGCGTCAGCTGTTGCAGCGGCACCACGCCCACCTCCAAAACGAGCTGTCTCGGCTGCACCCTCAGTCAACTCTATCCAATCAGCGCCGCCAAATGCACCTCCACCTCCAATGTCTCCACAGATTCCGCCAGGTTTTACGAGTGGCCCAGCATCCACAGCGCCAACTCCACCCCGCACTCAAAGCCCGCTCAGCAGGCCTCCTGTGAACGCTTCAACAGATAGTATGGATGACTTGTTAGCTGCTGCGACAGCCCGAAAAGGCTCTGGGCGATCAACTGTTGGTAGAAGCAAACGTCGATATGTCGTCCACGAGTAGGAGTAAAATGCTGAGCTCCAAAAGGTGAGGATATAGGTGCACATGGAATCTGAGCCGAGGAGGGCATTCACTCGGTGCTTTGATGGTCTCCCGAATTGCAAATGTCACCTTGGAAGGGCATTGTTTTGGTTAGCAAGCAGGCAACAGCATAGCTCGCTGTATATCCGTATAGATCCTGTGTTGCCACTGACCTTGTGTGCGGGCCGAAATTCCCCAGAGTTGCGTCTCGGACGACGACAGCACCAGCTCGATCCTAAATTTACATAATTACTTCAGTTTTGCTTACTGGCATTCGACTGCCTAGACTGCGATTGATCAAGAAGGCATTCAGCCCTGCGTTTGTCTCCACAAAACATCGAAATCAAGGGGTTCTGAGTCGCTCACAAATGAAACTGTCCTCGGAATGGACAGAGTTCGTTCGCGACAACCCGGACGCCGAGGGACCGCCCCTCACTCTTGAAGATCTCAAGGAACCGGAAGCATTGCGGAAGATAATTGACAAAGCTGACTTGGAAGCTAAAGTAGCACTCTACCAGAAGAATGAATTCCGTCATCTCTTGGAAATTGACACGGTCAACACCGCCTTTCCAGCTCGAGATGGCGCGGAAGTGCGAGGGAGGGTCTACTTACCGCGGAAGAAGGCGAAATCCGCGCCACTGTGCGTATTTTTCCACTCTGGCGGAATGATTATGGGGAACTTGGACGCTGAAGACTTTGAATGCAGAACGCTGGCATGGGAAGTTGGTCTTGTCGTGTTTTCTGTCGCATATCGTCTCGCTCCGGAGCATCCATTTCCATGCGGCCCATATGACTGCTTTGATAGCTTGGCCTGGATATTACAAGACCCGGCACGGTTTCATGCGGATCCAAAGCAAGGTGTCTTGCTCTGTGGCAACAGTGCAGGTGCACAGCTTGCTGCGTGCACCGCAATACAAGCCAAAATGGCTCATCCACCAATCCATATTACTGGCCAGATCCTCAAGGTCCCTACGACAATGCACTACAAAGCGTTTCCGCCGCAATTTGCAGCAGAGTGTGTAGGGCGGTTGGAGAATGCTCATGCTCCTCTCCTTGAAACTGAAGAAATGAATATCAATCAGGACCTCTACGGAGTACCAGAATCTCAATGGACGGATCCCCTTGCATTCCCAATCTGGGCAGATCCAACGGTATTTCCACCAACCTACGTGCAAGTCAATAGTGCAGATCCATTGCGGGATGATGGGCTCTTATTTGAGAGAAGTCTGCGCGAGGCGGGGGTTTCGACAAGACTTGAGTTCTTCGATGGCTATCCACATAATTTTGAGCAGGTCATGCCCCGAGACCATCCGGCCTCAGAAAGAGTAGAGAAGGCCATGGTAGCTGCGGCAAATTGGCAATTGTCTCTGATCAAGGACGAATAACAAGGATCAGGTAATAGCCTTGCAAAACATTTTTTAGTATTTATTATCTGTTCGTAAACAACCACTATGCCATCTCTATTTGTAAGATATCAAGTCCATCCTCAATTTCTTTTCTGCTTGGAAACATACCAGCTGCAAATAACGCAGCTGCTTTCATAGGCACAGGGTCCATTCCCATCCCGGCAACAGCCGTGATCTTGTCTCCCTCAGCATAGTACGCAAGGAATGCCTTTTCTTTGAGATTGCCTTTGATAATGGTGTCATATTTCAGAGTAGTTGGGTGTCCAGCGTATCGAAGCTGCCCGCCCTGCGCACTCCAAAAGATGGGAATTTTTTCAAATTCGATTTTATGTCCCATGGCGTTTCGTGCAGCAATCTGACCGTGATTCATGGCTACATCCCAATGTTCAATTCGTGTCAAGTGTCCGTCTCCGTTGGCAGCTCCATTCTTAAAGGGGAATGTTGCAATGTCGCCACATGCAAAGATGTTTTTGAAGCCTTTCACTCTCAGGTACGAGTCAACCTGCACGGATCCGTCCTTCTCTAGAGGAAAGTCCTTGAGGTATGAGGTCTGAGGAGCTACTCCTACAGCCATAATAACAACATCTGCTGGGATGAGCGTCCCGTCTTTCAACTCGATGTGTGTCACTTTGCTATTTTCTGTTTTCGAGCCCTTGATGGAAGCACCAAGCTTGAACTTTACGCCATTTGCCTCGTGTATGCTTTGAATAGCACGCCCAACCTCGGGGCCTAAGATGGTCTCTACTGGAGTCTGCTCCATCCCAACACAGGTAATATCTTTTCCCTTGAGCGCAAGCGAAATTTCAAGACCAATCCACGACGAACCGAGGACGACAATTTTGGGGTTTCCACTGGAGGTCGCATCCACGATGGCTTTTGCTTGAGGTACGGACCTCAACATGTAGACGTTCGAAGAGTCGAACCCAGGCATGGGAAGTGACCTTGGCGAGCCGCCTGTGCTCAGAATTAAAGTAGTGTACTCCAAATCTCCCCTTTTCTCCATAGTCACCTTATTTGCATTCGATGACACGCCAGTAACTTTATCATAGACCACGTCGATCGAAAATTCCTTGAAAAAGGACTCTTCTCGAAGAAGGATTTTCGATGGATCGGTGATGAGGGCTTTAGAGAGCTTGGTGCGGTCGATTGGCAGGTAACCCTCGCTTGTAATCATGGTTACCTTTCCAGCAAATCCATGCGTTCGTAAGGTTTGAGCAGCAGAGATCCCGCCAGAGCCACCACCAACAATCACGATATGTTCCTCGGAGCTAATTGAAACCTTTTGACATGGCACCCGCTTTTGATGAGACAATTTGTTTGAGTCGGCATTGATGTAGATATCTCCATCTTTAATCTCAACGGGGAATGTTTGGAGGGCGTCAAGAGCTGGCGCATCTTCCACATCTCCAGAGGTCACTTTAAAGCAAGCACCGTGCCATGGACAACGAATTGTTCCATCTGGAGTGAGTACACCTTTTTCCAAAGGGGCTCCGTAATGCGTGCATTTCGGTGACGTAACGTAGAATTTGTCCTTGAT